>Ga0209159_1000140_pt1 | contig 69722 bp, 64 predicted proteins | sample GraSoiAngelo_144_FD_185901 | JGI IMG/M metagenome (GOLD analysis project Ga0209159, IMG submission 185901) | Grasslands soil microbial communities from the Angelo Coastal Reserve, California, USA - 14_1009_02_40cm (SPAdes) (version 2) | ecosystem: Environmental > Terrestrial > Soil > Grasslands ...
CTGGGTGGAGTTGAAGTCGCCCAGCAGGATGGCAGGGCCCGTTCCCACTGCGGTGACCAGCTCACCCGCCTGGGCAGCGCGTAGCAGAGACACGTCGACGCCCGTCACACCTGCCTCGAGATGCGTGTTCGCGACCTTCACGGTTACCCCGCTGATCGTCGCGTCGATCAAGACGAAGCCGCGCTCGAGGTCTATCAAGCCGCCCGCCAGAGGGCCGATGTTGTTGGTGAAGTGCGGTGCCGCGATAAGATGGAAGGTCTCCACCCGGCTGGCGTCCACGAGGATCGCGTCGTGATCGACGACACTCACGCTGACCGGTCCGAAGACCAGCGTTGCCGCCGTGTTTGTGTTCTGGCCCGCAAGCTGGTAGTTCAATCCGCGGGCCGAGAGCGCTCCTTCCAGGATCGTGAGGAACGGCTGATCAATCACCGGAATGCCAAGGGCGCTGAGGTCGAGGTGGAGCTCGGTGACTTCCTGGAGTCCGACGAACTGTGGGCGCGTCCGGGCGATCTCGTCGGCCATGGCCTCGGCCCGCGCGGGATACGAGGTCGCCAGAACCGTCTCGACCGCGCCTTCCAGGGCAGCCAGGACATCGCCGCCGGAGACGAGCGCCGTGATGACCTGGTCCACGTCCGCGCCGATGTAGAGGTTCCGCGTCATGACCGTGATGCGAGTCGCGGCGGCCGCTCCGGCCACGGTGGGCGCCGCGACCACGCGTCCGAGCGGCGCGGGGCCCGTCACGCTCGAGTCGGAGCAAGCGGCGGCGAAAACGAGAGATAGCAACAGCGGGACGCGGGTCTTCATGGCGGTCTCCTGTGGCAGCGGCGCTGAACATAGCCCTCGGCCTGCGGAGTCCGTAAGACCCACGTCAGGGAGGGGACACTCCCTGACGCCGGCGCAGCAGGTACACGAACCCGACGAGCAGGAACGCCCCCGCGACCCCGGCCGCCGCGGCGTACTGAAGGACGACGGGAGCCCGCTCGGCGCGCACCCGATCCCAGTTGTTGAAGCGGAAGCCGATGTCGGCGGCGGAGAGGAGGCTCGGGCCCGAGTCGGTCACGAGGCGCAGCCGTCCCGCGCCCACGAGGTCCTGCAGCTCATTCCCGCGCACGTACACCGCCACGCGGTCCTGGCTCGTGCCGAGTGGCACGAGCATCGTGAGCGGCGTCCACCAGATGTCGGTGCGGTCGTGAAGGAAGCTGTAGACGCGGTAGGTGGAGTTGACGAGGAAGAAGCCCGCGAAGACGAGCCAGTACACGAAGAAGTAGCGCTGGAACCAGGCTTGGCGCGACATAGCAGAGAGCCCCCGAGTCTTCGAGAAGCGCGGACTAGGCGTGCGGCCCTACTGGGCGAGAGCCAGCGGATCGATGCCCCGATCCAGGTCGAACGATGACCCGACCGCCGCGACGACCGCGGCGCGGCGCGTGAGCCCGGCGAGCTCGCGGATACGGAACACCGCCTCGATGCCAGTGCAGTGCCCGCCCAGCAGGTTGACGAGGCCCGCCGCCCGGAGCTTGGCCGCCGTCCAGGCGAGCGTCGAGTCCGACGCCGCGAACAGGTGAAGACCGCCGATCAGCGCGTACACCGGTCCCGGCGCCACGACCTCCCGGGCGTACTCCACGGTATTGATGGTCCCGGCGTGACCGCACCCCGTGACGACGACCAGCCCCTTGTCCGTGTTGAGGACGAGCGCCATGTCCTCGGGGACCGAGTCCGGTACGAGGCCCCGCGCCGTCACGATGCTCATCGGCGGACCCCAGTTTCGTTCCGGGTAGCGGCGCGGGACGGCTCCCGTGAGCCACACGCCGGGGAGCAGCTCTACCGGCCCGCTGTGCTCGATGAACACGGCGCCGCCCGCTTCAACGGCGCCCTTCAGCGCGATGGTCGGATTCGACTCCGCGTCGCTCCCGGCCTTCCGGCGGCTCAAAAAGATGCCCGGGGCGACGTGAATGCGGGACAGTGCGGCCGGATTCACCTTGGCCAGCTCGCGCCGGAGCGTGAGCAGGCCGCCCGTATGGTCCGCGTGGTGATGGCTGAGCACGACGTCCGTGATGGTCGAGAGATCGATGCCGAGCTCGCGCGCGTTCTGGAGCACCGTTTCGGGCCGGTCCCCGGTGTCGAACAGCAGGCGGTGTCCGTCGGCCTCGATCACCGCGGCGAACCCCCACTCGCCCACGCCCTTGTCGGCCAGCATGGTCGAGACGACCGTGATGTGGACGGACTTGACCCGATGAGCGCTGTCGGGCCGGATGGGCGGCTCGGTCGTGGCCGGGGCGCCGGCCATCCCGGCCATCATGAGCAGTGCGAGGGCGGCGCGGGTCATGGTGCCTGCTTCCTCTGCGGATCGTCCGCAGGGTTGACGTAGGTGAGCGCGAAGGGCCCCATCCCATGCACTTGGACGATGGTACGACCGCGGGCCACCCCGAAGTGATGCTGGCCCGCGCCCGCCGTGACGAACGCACCCGGCTTGAGCGGGCTGGCGTGGGCTACGTCGAGCTTGTCACCCATGCCGATGAGAAACGTGCCCTGGATGACGGTGACGGACTCATCCGTAGGATGGAAGTGGGGAGGAAGCTTATAGCCGGCCGGCATGTCGAGGCGCACGGTGAAGAGCGCGCTCTGACCGGGATCCCCCTGCAGCACCGCCAGCTTGGCACCCGGAGGAAACGACGGCGGCGCTGGACCCCATTTCCAAGGAGAAGGCGCCTGAGCGACTGCGGTGTGGACCAGCAGAGCCGTCAGGGCGGTGACGAGAGGCGGCGCGCGCATGGTGACCTCCGGGGAAAGAGTCGCGCCGCTTGCCGGGCGCGTCAGTATAAGCTGCGGCCCGTAGAGGGAAGTCTCAAGCCGCGTCGGACCGCTGACGGAGCAGCCGGCGCGCCAGGTACGCCACGACGAGGAGGTTCAGAAACAGCGCCGCCACGCGCGGCGGACTCACCCGGCGCGTGAGCTCAAACACCGCGACCGGCACGAACGTCATCGTCGCGATGACGGTGAGGTATTCGGCCCACCGCTTCCCCAGCCACAGCCCCACGCCCTCGGTCGCAAATAGTCCGGCGTAGAGGAAGGCACCGAGGCCCAGGGCTTCGAGTCGCCCCGGACTGAGATTGCCCACCAGCGCGATCAGGTGTTGCACGATGCGGCGGTCCGAGTTCGTGGCGAGCGCCGTTACCCACTGCTGCGCTCTCGCGGCTACACCCGGTTGTAAGAGCTGCAGGGCGCCCAGACCGACCGCCACTAGCAGCGCCGCCTTGCAGAACTTGAAGGCCGCGATGAGCCGGAGGACACGATCTGGATTAGTCGCCTTCGTACTTGAACGACACCTTGAGTTTGGCTCGATAGCTCTCGACCTTGCCGTCCTTCAGCTGCATGTCGAGTTGCGAGATCTCCGCCACACGCAGGTCGCGCAGTGTTTTCGCCGCGCGCTTGACCGCCGCGGCAGCGGCTCTCTCCCAGGACTCCGTGCTGGTCCCGACCAGCTCGATGACTTTGTAGACGCTCTCGGCCATGTGAGTCTCCTTGTCGTCCTGGGTTGTTCGCAGCCTACCGGGGCCACAGCCAGCCAAACGCACCCGCCGTCAGGAGCGCGTAGATCACCCCGTCCACGGACGCCTTGATCGTCGTAGACCAGGCGCGGCGGTACCAGATCGACATCTGCCACAGCGCGACCGCGTAGCCGACGAACGCCGTGACGCCGGCGAAGCGGAACACGCGCCCGAACTCGGCGCCGGGAGGCAACGCGCGCCCGGCGACGTACCCGGCGAACGCGCCGACCACCACGGCATAGAGGAACCAGAGGGTGAGGCTCTGCCGCATCGACCACGGACCGTTCGGGATCACGGTCACTATCAGGTTCGGGCCCTGCTTGATCTTGTCCGCGAACCCGGGGGAGCGCATCTCCTCCCGGCTCGACGGGCGGGGCACCATGTAGTCGCCTGGCGGAATCGCGAGCGGGCGCAGCGCGTCCCTCAGCCTGTCCTCGTTCGGCACCTTGGGGTAGTCGCTCTTGTGCCAGGGCGACGCCATGTGGATGGCGGAACTGACGACGAAGACCAGCACGGACGATACCAGGATCGGGAGCCACAGCACGGCCAATCCCGTCATGAGGGCCTCCTGTACGGGAATGGCGCATATCTAGTGCTTGAAGACGCATTCAGCTAGTAGAAGGGCCCCGGCGAAACTGCGCCGGGGCCCCCAAAAACTCCTGCTTCGTCCTTCCCTACGGTGTCGTATTCCCGAAGTCGTTCGCGAGCCACGTCTGAGGCGCGACCAGGCCCGAGACGTCCACTGTATACCCGAAGCCGCCCGAGCACGGACGTGGGGTCATCGGGAGAGTCAGGTGCCAGCCGCTCGGTACCACCTCGCAAACCAGGTAGCTGCCGTCTGACAGGCCGGTGAAGGCGTAGTCCCCAGGCCCGGCGGGCAGTGGAAGGAGTCCCGTTTGGGTCGTGGCAACCACCGTGCCGCCGCAGCTCAGCTCGATGGTCCAGCCCGCCTGACCCGGCTCGGTGACGGGATTGTCCTGCCAGGTGTTGCCGTTCACGTCCCACCACGACATTCCAACAATGTTCGCGAACCCGTTCCCGACTAGACACGTCGTCGCGCCGCCGCCCCCGGTCCCGCCCCCGTCCCCACCACCACCCACAGGCGGGGCGCACTCGTGCTTCGTATGGCCCTTGGCCAGGTGACGACCTTGCCCCTGAGAGTGAACGTCCCGCGCCGCGCCGTGCTCAACGGTCCAGCATGGCGAATTCCCCGGGGGCTCCTGCGCGACGCTCGCGAGGAAGGGCGCAGTGACCAAGGCGACAAGTGCTATGAGAACGCGCATCGCTGCTCCTAGCTTTGGGAGACTCAACTGAGGAGGGCGCTGCGGCCTCAGGTGACTTGCTCTGGGCACCCCTAAATTTGTCGGTAGCCGCGTTGCAGGCTGTGTCGCGGGTCACGATGTCCGCGTAAGTGCAAGTGTGTCTTGCACTTGCTAAAAATCGAGGTGCATCTTCCCGAGCAGGGCCACGAAGCGGGGGTGCCGGTGAAGCGTCGTGAACAGAAACGAGCCTTTGATGCCGTACACACCGCCTGACCGCTGCTCGTAGGCTTGCTCCAACAGATCGATCGCGGCGTCCTGCTCACCGAGGCCGGTGTAGATGTAGGCCAGGTGGTAGGGTGAGACGTATCTCTCCCGCGCGAGGTCTTGCAGCTGTCGCAATACGTCCCGAGCCTGCCCCACCCTGCCCGCGAGGGCGTACGCCTGCCCGAGCTGTGCCCAGAACAGGGTGTTGCCAGGGGCGAGCGAGACCGCGCGCTCGAGCTCTGCCAGCCCCCTGTCCGGGTTGCCGTTCTTGAGATGAGCCCACCCGAGGATGGAGCGCCCCCTCGGATCATCGGGATCGAACTCCACCGCACGCGTGGCCGCCTGCACGGCCTCATCGTAGCGCCCTGCCCGCACCAGCACGGACGCCACATCGGTGCGGTGGGCCAGCGGGTCGAGCTCTTGGGCGCGCTTCACCATCGCAATGGCTTCGTCGTACCGCGTGAGCGCCGACAACATGCGCCCGTAGAGGTCGTACGTATCCGCGCTGCCGGGGCTCAGGTCGAGGGCGCGCTTGAACTCCGCTTCGGCGCCCGTCCAGTCGAAGTCGCACACGAACTTGAGGAAGGCCAGCATGCAACGCGCCTCTCCCAGCGCGCCGTCGAGCGCGAGCGCCTTGGCCGCGGCCTCTTTGGCTCGCTCATAGGCCTGGGCCGGCGTCACCGCGCCGCCCCCTTGGCCGCCCAGCTCCGTGAAGGCCATCGCGACGCCGGCATGTGCCAGGGCATACTCGGGGTCCTTCGCAATCGCCTGCTCGAAATACTCGATGCCTCTGCGGATCCCCGGCTCCGTGAATTTGACGAGACAATGGCGGCCCTGGAGATAGAGCTGGTAGGCCTGGAGATCGCGGGTGGGCTCCTTGTGGATCCGGGTTCGCTCATCGGCGGAAAGCTCCGCTTGCAGCGCGGCCGCGATCTGCAACGCCACGTCCGTCTGAATCGCGAAGACGTCGGTCAGCTGCCGGTCATACGTCTCCGCCCAGAGGTGTTGATCGGTGTCCGCGTCGATGAGCTGCGCCACGATCCGCACCCGGTCCCCGGCGCGGCGCACGCTCCCCTCGAGCAGCGTGGCCACGCCCAGCTTCGCGGCGATCGCGCGGAGCCCCTCCTGGCGTTGCTTGAAGGGCATCACCGAGGTGCGCGAGATCACTTCGAGGGCGCGGATCTTCGACAGCTGCGCGATGACGTCCTCCGTGATCCCGTCCGCGAAGTACTCGTTCTCGGGGTCCGCGCTCAGATTCACAAACGGCAGCACCGCGACGGACCGGGCCCGCGGCCGGCCGGCGCCGGGTGTGGCGAGTGCCTCGGCAAACGCGCCCGCGGATGCGAACCGGTCGGCGGGGACCCTGGCGAGCGCTCCCATGAGCGCGCGTTCGACGCCCGCCGGCACCGCGTCCCGGAGGCGGCGCACGGCGGGCACCGGATCGGCCAGTCGCTTGGCGATCACGGCCTGCGCCGTGGGTCCCGTGAAGGGCGGCTCGCCAGCCAGCATCTCATACAGGACGCACCCGAGACTGTACACGTCGCTGCGAGCGTGCAGCTCGCGCTCGCCCAGCGCCTGCTCCGGGCTCATGTACTCGGGCGTCCCCACGACGAGCCCTGTCTCGGTCAGCCGCGCGCCCGCGGCCGCGCTGACCGCGAGGGCGATGCCGAAGTCCGCCACCATCGCCTCGCTTTCGTAGAGCAGGATGTTCTCCGGTTTGACGTCCCGGTGGATCACACCCTGGTCGTGCGCGTGGCCGAGCGCGGAGGCGACCTGCCTGGTGATGCGGAGGGCTTCGTCAATCGGTAGCTGCGTCTCGCGCTCGAGCTTGTGGCGCAGCGATTCGCCTTTGACGTACGGCATGACGTAGAAGAGGAGCCCGTCGGCTTCGCCGGAGTCGTACAGCGCCAGGATGTGGGGATGGTTGAGGCGGGCGGCGATCTCGACCTCACGCAGAAACCGATCGGGCCCGAGCACCGACGCCAGCTCGGGCCGCAGCACCTTGACCGCCACCTTGCGTTGGTATTTCAAATCGTCCGCGAGATAGACCGTCGCCATGCCGCCGCTTCCGAGCTCTCGCTCGATGGCGTAGCGGCCGGCGAGGGCGGCGTCGAGGCGCTCGCGGAAGTTCCGCAACGAGGCGGGCGCGGCGCTCAGGAGCGCGGCACGGGGTGGTCGCTGAGCACGGGGTCGGCCCAGGGACCGACCTCAGTGCGATACTGTTTGGCCATCACCCGTGCGGTCTGAGCGAGGTGCCCTAAGTCGTGTACCACCCAGGCCGCGAGCAGCTGGCGCAGCGTCACGCGCCCCAGGCTCGGGTGCTCACCGGGCAGCTCGAGCTCTCGCGCGGTCAGCTTCCAGGAGCGGAGCAGGTCGAGATTCGCGGCGCGCAACCGGGCGAATTCGGCGAGCAGGGACTCCACGGAACGGCCCACGTTGCGCGCCCGGTGGCGGAATCGATCGTATGGCTCGAACCGGAGGTCGGGTCCCCTTGCGAGAATGATGCGCGCCCGCGGGATCCAGTCGGTCTCCTCACCGTCGATCAAATGCCCCACGACATCGAACGGACTGAACGTGTCGGGGCCTTCCCTGCCCCGCACCCACGGCTCGCCCAGGCCGTCGAGCAGCGCGCGCAGCGTGGCGGGCGAGCGTCGCAGCAGCTCTATCGACAGATCGAGATCGAATTCCATGATCGTGATGGTGGTTTCATCTCCTCACACTCTGACCGACGAAAGCAGGCTGTTGCCGTCGGGGGCCTTCACACACGTCATCGCGAAACAGAGAAGAATCAAGGACCATTCCGCCACGGTGGCGTTCATGGATTCACCCCGGCCGATACTCTCCCCACACGCGCCGCAACACGTCGCTGATGTCCCCTACCGTCGCCCGCGCCCGTACCGCGTCGAGCATCGGCTCCATCAGCGGCGCCGCGGCATCCCGGGCCGCCGCGTCGAGCGCCGCCAGCGCTCCCTTCACGACCTTCGCCTTGCGGGCGCGCCGCGCCGCGACGAGCCGCGCCCGCTGCGCCGCCGCCAACGCGGTGTAGTCGGGCGCCGGCACCGACGCCATCGGCTCCTCCACCAGATACTCGTTCACCCCCACCACCACCCGCTCCCCCGACTCGACCGCACGCTGCTGCTCGTAGGCGCTCCTCGCGATCGCGTCCTGAAAGAAGCCGCGCTCGATTGCCCGCGCGGCCCCGCCCTGCGACTCGATCTCGTCCACGAGCCGCCGCGCCCCCCGCTCGACCTCGTCCGTCAACGCCTCCACATACCAGCTCCCGCCCACCGGGTCCACCACGTCCGGCACCCCGGTCTCGTGCGCCAGCACCTGTTGCGTCCGCAACGCCAGCGTGGCGCTCGCCGCCGTCGGCAACGCCAACGCCTCGTCGTAGGCGTTGGTGTGCAGGGACTGGGTCCCGCCCAAAACGGCGGCCAACGCCTGCACCGCCACCCGCACGATGTTGTTGAGCGGCTGCTGCGCCGTGAGCGTCGCCCCGCCCGTCTGCGTGTGGAACCGCAGCCGGCAGGCCGCCTCGCCTGCGGCGAATTTCTGCTTCATCAGGCGCGCCCACAAGCGCCGCGCCGCACGGAACTTCGCGACCTCCTCGAACAGATCGGTGTAACCCGCGAAAAAGAACGACAGCCGCGGCGCGAAGTCGTTCACGTCCAACCCGATCGCCTGCGCGCGGCGCACGTACTCGAGCCCGTTCGCGAACGTGAAGCCGAGCTCCTGGGCAGCCGTCGCCCCAGCCTCACGCATGTGATAGCCCGAGATTGAAATGGGGTTGAAGCTCATCCCCTCCCCCGCCACGAACCGGAACACGTCCGTCACGAGCCGCAGCGACGGCTCGATGGGATAGATGTACGTGCCGCGCGCGATGAACTCCTTCAGGATGTCGTTCTGGAGCGTCCCCTCGAGCTGGCGCCGAGCCACTCCCTGCTCTTCCCCCAGGACCACGTACATCGCGAGCAGGATCGGCGCGGTCGCGTTGATGGTCATCGACGTCGAGACCTTGTCGAGCGGGATCCCGTGGAACAACCGCTCCAGGTCGTCCACGGTGTCGATCGCAACGCCGGCACGCCCCACCTCCCCTTCCGCCATCGCATGGTCCGAGTCATAGCCCATCTGGGTGGGGAGATCGAACGCCACTGAGAGCCCGGTCTGCCCCGCAGCCAAGAGATGCCGGAAGCGGGCGTTCGTCTGCTCGGCCGTGCCGAAACCGGCGTACTGGCGCATCGTCCACAGCCGGCCGCGGTACATCGTGGGATAGGCACCGCGCGTGTACGGGAACGCCCCCGGCGCGGTCTGGTCGCGCGCGGGGTCGCCCGCCCAGTCGTCGGGTCCATACACGGGCTTGCGCGCGCTCACTTCGCCGCCACCGCCTCGGCTGACAGGATCCGCGCCGCAAACGCGACGTCATCCTTGCTGCCGATCACGAGCGGCGTCTTCTGGTGCAGGTTCTCCGGGCTGATGTCGAGAATGGAACGGCAGCCGTCCGTCGCCCGGCCCCCGGCCTGCTCCACCACGAACGCGAGCGGCGCCGCTTCGTACAGGAGCCGCAGCTTGCCGTGCGGGTTCCTCGTGTCGGCAGGATAGAGGAAGATGCCGCCGGAAATGAGGTTGCGATGGAAATCCGCCACCAGCGAGCCGATGTAGCGGGCGTTCTTGGCCTGCACTCTCCCCTCGCCGTTCTTGAAGGCCGCGACGACGCGCTGCACCGGCGGGGTCCAGCGGTTCCAGTTGCTCTCGTTCACGCTGTAGTACTTCCCCACCGCGGGCGTCGTGATGTCGGGATGCGACAGCAGGAACTCACCGATCGTGGGGTCGAGCGTGAAGCCATGCACCCCCTGTCCCGTCGTATACACGAGCATCGTGCTCGAGCCGTACAGGATGTAGCCCGCCGCGATCTGCTTCTTGCCCGCCTGGAGGCAATCGGCGACGCCCGCGGGGCCGTTCTTCTTGGTCACGCGGCGATGGATCGAAAAGATCGTGCCGATCGAGACGTTGACGTCGATGTTGGTGGAGCCGTCCAGCGGGTCGTACAGCACGACGTATTTGCCGGTGGGCTTGCCCGACGGGACGGGGACGGGTTCGTCGTCCTCCTCCGACGCCGTCACACACACGCGCCCCGTGTGCTGGACGCTGTGGCGCACGGTCTCGTTGGCGAACAGATCGAGCTTCTGCTGCAGGTCGCCGGAGACGTTCACCGCGCCCGCGGCGCCGAGGATGTCGGTGAGCCCGGCGCGGCGCACGTGGCGGGAGATGATCTTCGCCGCAAGGCAGAGGTCGTAGAGCAGGTTCGACAGCTCCCCCGTCGCCTCGGGATGGAGCCGCTCCTGCTCCATGATGAACCGCTCAATCGTGATGACTTCGGACCCGTCCACCGTGGCCGTCCGTGGAGAAGGTGATGGTGCCGCTCTCGTCGGTCCGCAGAATCGCGACGCCGTGCCGCGCCAGCCGCGCCAGCACCTCCGGCGCCGGATGGCCGTAATGGTTGCGCCGCCCCACGCTGATCACGGCCTCGCGGGGCGCGAGCTCGCTCAGCCAGGCGTCGGACGTCGCGGAGCGCGAGCCGTGGTGCCCCACCTTCAACAGCTCCACGGGCCCCACGCGTCCCGCGAGCCGCGCCTCGACGGGGAGCCCGGCGTCCGCCTGGAGCAACAGCCGCACCGCGCCGTACGTCACGCGCAGCACGACGCCGTGCTCGTTCACGTCGAGCGGCAGGGCGAGGAGGGTCGAGTCCGGGCTCAGCACCTCGAGCATGACTCCGTCCAGCTCGATCCGGTCCCCCGCCCGCCCGGGATGATAGCGGGATCCCGCCGCCTCGACCTCGCCCAGGAACTCGAGGTAGAGCGGTCGTCCCAGCGGCTCTCCCGGCTCGAGCACCACGTCCGGCCGGAACGCGCGCACCACCGCCGGCAACCCGCCCAAATGGTCCGCGTCGCCGTGCGTCGCCACGACCAGGGCGAGCCCGCTCGCTCCGTGCCGCCTGAGAAACGGGATCACCACGCGGCGGCCCGCGTCGCTCTCGGGCGTCCGCGGCCCGCCGTCCACCACCACCCAGCGCCCCGCCGGCGTGCGCAGCGCCGCGGCGTCGCCCTGCCCGACGTCCAAGAAATGTACGGTCAAACAACGACACGCGTCGAGAGACGCGCCGCCGAGCGCCGTATCGACGACGGGCGCCCAGCAGACGAGCGCCACCACGAAGCCGCAGCGGGCCCCGACCAGCCACGGGCGGCGGGGCGAGTTCCAGAGCCACCACGCCGCGGCAGCGACCCCCGCCCAGAGGAGCGCGGCGCGCCACCCCGCGATCATGATCACATGGCCCCCGGGGACCGAGGCGGCGAGCCGCGCGACGGCGTCGAGCAGGGCGAGGCCGAGCCCCGCGCCCGCGGCGAGGAGATGGGAGAGGGCGGCGGCGATCCGCGGGAGCGCGAGGGCCATCGCGAGCCCGGGCACCGCGACGGCGGCGAGCGGGATGGCGACGAGGTTCGCGACGACGCCGATCGGCGCGACGGTGCCGAAGGCGAACGCGGTGACCGGGGCGGTGACGAGCGTCGCCGCGGCAGGAGGGGCGAGGAGCCGCAGCACGCGCGGAGAGCGTGCCATCGCTCGGTCGGCCCAGATCACCGCCCCGATCGCCGCCACCGAGAGCCAGGCGCCGACCGACTGCAGTGCCCAGGGATCCGCGAACAGCACGACGAGGGCGGAGAGCGCGATCAGCCCGCGCGGCGCGGCGACGCGCTGGCGCAGTCTCGCGACCTGATCGGCCACGAGCATCACGGCCGCCCGCGTCGCCGGCGCCGGAAACCCGAGCACCCATAGGTAGCCGACGAGCAGCAACGCCGCGGCGCCCGCGCGGGCCCCCGGCGACAGGCCGAGCTTCCGGAGGATCAGGGCAAGCCAGGCGGCGAGAAAGCCGACGTGCAGGCCCGAAATGGAGAGGATGTGCGCAAGCCCCGAGCGGGCGTAGCGCTCCCGCACCTCGGGATCGAGCGCCGCGTTGGGAGCGAACACGAGCGCCGCGACGAGCGGGGCCCGGGCGCCGAACAGCGCGCCCGTCCGCCGCGCGAGCCGGTCGCGCAGCGCGCCGCGGCCCTTGGCTTCGCCGTCGAGCTGGCGGACGCGCCGCGCGACGAGCACGCCGCGACGGGCGTCGCCGGTCCAGCGCCCCGCCACCAGCCACAGCGTGCCACCGCGCGCGGGATGGGACGCCGGCCAGCGCATGCTCAGCGCCCCACCACAGCGCCCGCCCTCGACCCGCGCCTCGACGAGCCCGCCGTCCTCCGGAGCCGGATCCGCGAGCCGCACGATCGCGGCACGCGAGGCCACGCCCCCCGCCCCACGTCCCCACATCCCCTGACACGTCGCCGTGGCTTCGCGCACGGCCGCCGCGCCCCACAGCAGCCCCGACACTCCCATCAGCCCGATCGCCGCACCGACCGGCGCTTGGCGCGCGACGCCGCGCGCGACGACCAGCACGGTAGCCACGACGCCCCACGTCCCCACGCCCCACGCCCCCAAAAAGCCGAGACCGGCCCAGAGGCCGGCCCCGAACGCCACGCTGATCCACAAGAGCGGCGGCCGCACCGCCGCCTCAGGCTGCTACACGAGCTGCACCGGCTTCGCGCCGCAGCGCGGAGCGAGCGCGACCTTGCGAAACCCCTCGAGCAGCACCACGTCCAGCTTGGCGCGCTCCTGGTCGCTCGTGAGCGACAGCTCCGTGAGCACCTCGCCCTGGTGCGTCGAGACGTAATGCGGCGACAGGCGGTTCAGCGCGTACATCAGCACGTCGCCCCGGCAGGTGTCGCACCCGCAGAACCGGGGGAACCGCCGGCGCAGGTCCTCGTACTCGCGCTGCACCACCTCGGATGTGACGTTCCTTACCCCACGACGGCAAGCTCCTGCGCCACGGGCCAGGCGGTGAACGTCGAGCCCGTGGTGCCCGTGAGCCGCACGCGCCGGTAGGTCCCAATCCACTCGTCGGGGCCGTCGAGCAGGGCGACTTTGTTGCTGCGCGTGCGGGCCTGCAGCAGCCCGCCGCGCTTCGCCTTCCCCTCCACCAGCACCTCGTGCGTCGTGCCGACGAGCGCCACGTTCTGCGAGCGCGCCACCTGGCGCACCGCGGCGATGAGCCGCTCCAGCCGCTCCCCCGCCACCGCGTCGGGGACGCGGTCCTTGAGCTTGACGGCCGGAGTGCCGTCCCGCGGCGAATACTTGAAGGTGTACGCGTCGTCGAACCGAACCTCGCGGACGAGCGAGACCGTCTCCTCGAAGTCCTGCTCCGTCTCGCCCGGGAAGCCGACGATGATGTCCGTCGTGAGCGCGATCCCGGGGACGGCGTGCCGCAGCGCCGCCGCCACCTCGAGGTAGCGCTCCCGGGTGTAGCGGCGCAGCATCCGCCGGAGCACGCGGTTCGAGCCGCTCTGCACAGGGAGGTGCACGTGCTCGCACACCGCCCGCGTCTCCGCCATGGCGGCGAGCACCCGCTCGCTGAAGTCCGTGGGATAGGGCGACGTGAAGCGCAGGCGGCGGATCCCGGGCAGGACGCCCACCGCGCGCACAAGGTCCGCGAAGTCGTGCTCGCCGTCGTGGTAGCTGTTGACGGTCTGGCCAAGCAGCGTCACCTCCGTGGTGCCGCGCGCGGCGAGACCCGCGACCTCGCGCACCACGTCGGCCAACTTGCGGCTCCGCTCCGGCCCGCGCGTCATCGGAACGATGCAGAACGTGCACCGATAATCGCAGCCGCGCTGCACCGTCACGAAGGCGGAAGCGCCGGCTGGGCGCGCCGGCGGAATGTCTTCGTAGTGCTCCCACTGCTGGAACCGCACGTCGGCCCCGCGCTCCCCCTGCCGCGCCCGGGCGATCAGCTCGGGGAGGCCGCGGTAGCCGTCGGGGCCGATGACGAGGTCCACCTGGGGCACCTGCTCGAGCAGGGCCGGACCCAGGCGCTGGGCCATGCACCCCACCACGCCCAGCACGCCCCCCGCCCGCTTGAACCCCTTCAGGACGCCCAGGCGCCCCAGCACGCGCTGTTCGGCGTGGTCCCGCACGGCGCAGGTGTTCACGAGCATCACGTCCGCGTCCGCCGGGTCGTCGGTGCGCACGTACCCCTGTGGGCCGAGCAGTCCCAGCACGAGCTCGGAGTCGGACACGTTCATCTGGCAGCCGTAGGTCTCGATGTAGATGCGCGGCATGGCTAGTCCACCGTCACCTCGCAGCGGGGACGCCCGTCCCAGCGGTCAACAGGAAGATAGACCGAGAGGTAGTCCTCCGTCACGACCTCAAGCCGGCCCGCCGCACGGCCGCTCACCACGCCGTCGGCCCGCCGGCCCCGCTGCGCCTCCCGGTACGCCAGCGCCTTGCGGTCCCCCAGCTCCCGCAGCTCGCGGGCGCGCGCGCTCACGACCTCGGGCGCGACGCGCCCACCCAGCCGCGCCGCGGGGGCGTCGGGCCGCACGCTGAACGGGAACACGTGCAGATAGGTGAAGGGCAGCGCCTCGACGAGGGCGCGCGTCGCCGCGTGATCCGTGTCCGCCTCGCCCGCGAAGCCCGCGATGATGTCGGCGCCCAGGCCGAAGACGGGGAGCCGCGCCGCGAGCCACTCGATCCGCGCGCGGTAGGACTCGGCAGTGTACCAGTGGCGCCCCATGCGCTTGAGGACCCGGTTCGAGCCCGACTGCAACGGCGCGTGCAGGTGCGCCGCGAGATGCTTCGGCGCCTCGATCAGCAGGCGGGCGATCCTGTCGTCCACTTCGGTCGCTTCAATCGAGGAGAGGCGGAAGCGGACTTCCGGGACGGCGGTGACGAGTGCCTCGAGGAGCTGGCCCAAGCTCGGCTGACCCCGGGCCGATGGCCCGGGGTTCCAGCGAACCGAGTCCTGCCCTGGGTGGCCCCGGGGCGCCGCCCCGGGGTCAGCCGCGCGATCCTGGCCGTAGGTGCCGATATGCACGCCGGTGAGTACGATCTCGGCGTGGTGTTGGGCGAGCGCCTGTGCCTCGCGGACGAGCTCGGGAATCGGCCGCGACCGGTTCGCCCCGCGGGCGAGCGTCGTCGCGCAGAAGGTGCAGTGCTCGTCGCAGCCGTCCTGGATCTTGAGCCAGCCGCGCGCATTCGCCTGGAAGCGGCGGAGCTTCGGATCGACTCGCGGGGCGGCGTAGCCGGCGGCGCCGAGCACCGCGACGGGATCGGCGCCCGGCACCACGGCGCGGACCGCGGGGAGGCGCGCGATGCGACCGTCGTCGAGCGCGGCGGCGCAGCCCATGACCACCGTCTCGAGCGGCCGGGCGCCGGGGGCGCGGGGGCGCCGGGCGAGTCGCCGCACGAAGCGGCGCATCTTGCTCTCCGCTTCGTGCGTCACCGTGCACGAGTTCACCACCGCGACGTCGGCCTCGGCGGGATCGTCCACCAGCGAGGCGCCCTGGTCGGCGAACGCCTGCCGCACGAGCTCCGTGTCGTACTGGTTCGCCTTGCAGCCGAAGGTGTGGAGGTAGACGTTCACGGGCGGATGGTCAGACCCACGAGCACGGTCCAGGCGGTCTCGGTCAGCCCGCCGCCCTTGCGGACGAGGCGCTCCAGGCCGAGGTCGACGAGGGCTCGGTTGCCCGAGAAGCTCTTCCCGGTGCCCAGCGTGACGCCGAACTCGGTCGGCGCCGCGGTGCCGGGGCCGAACGGCAGCTGGCCACCCCGCACGCCCAACCGGAACGGCGTCGGGCCGGCCCCGACCTCGGCTCCGGCCGACCAGCTGGTGGTGTTGAAGCCGCCGGCGTCGGACCAGGAGCGCCACGCCACGGTGCCGGCGACGCGCGCGCTCGGGCTCGGCGACCAGCGCAGCGCCGCGCCCAGCGTGGTCGGGAGGTCCACGCGGTCCGTCTCGGTGTCCCCGAGCCGCGCCCGCAGGCGGTTGTCGGAGCGCGCGTAGCCGACGATGCGGACCGAGCGGACGGGATCGAGCGCCACGCTCCCCGAAATCCCGAACCCGTCGTAGCGCACCACGGCGGTCTGCGTCGTCCCCAGGAACGTCGTGTCGTCGTAGATGCGCTGAGCGGTCTGGCGGCTCGACCCGCTCAAGACGTGCGCGCCCGCCCCGATCGCGATCCATGAGCCGAGTCGCGCCGCGGCCGCGACGCGCAGGTCCGCCACGGCGCCGTCGCTCCCGACGCGGTCGGTGTAGGGCGCGTACGCGCCGCGCAGCATCTGCGAGTCGCGGGTGACGATCGAGTAGGTGCGGTCGAGGTAGGTCGCGAACCCGCCGCCCACGACGAAGCGCCGGGAGAGCGGTCCCGCGAGGCTCATGAACGGGAAGCGCGAGCTGCGCAGATCGTCGCGCGACCCGCCGATCTCCGCGCGCCGGTACGTCGTCGCCTCCACCGCCGTCGCCGTGAGCTGCAGCGCGTCGGCGAGCGAGACGTCGGCGACGCTGGAGCGGGGGTCGAACGGACCGAACGCGCCGCCCGTGGTGCGCGCGCGCACGCTCTCCCAGCGGCCGGGGACACCGAGGCCGCGCACGCTGAACTGGGAATCTTGCGCGGCCAGTCGGACCGTGAGACTGACGGACAGGAACAACGCCGCCACCAGTCGCGCCACCAGTCGCCTCCCCGTCCGACTCATGGCTTGCCGAACGGGAAGCGCTTCACGTAGGTGACGTGCAGCGCGGGCGCCAGGGCCACGTTGGTCGAGGGCTCGAAGCGGATCTCGGGGAACTCCGTCCCTTCCGGGACCTGACGCAGCGCCAGGGTGGTGGGCGCCAGCGTGTCGACCTGCCAGCTCCGGAGAATGTCCGCCATTTCGATGCGCACGGTATCCCCGCGCGCGATCCCGATGTGGACGCGGGTCGTGGCGACGCGCGACGGATCGGGCGAGAGGGGCGACTTGGCGCTGAAGTCCGCGAGGACCCCGTGCGCCGACAGCGTGAACGAGTCGGCGGGCACGCCCTCCGGCGGCCGCGCCGTCACCAGAACGAGAGTCGCGCGCGAGATCTGCACGGAGTCGCGAATCAGGCGCGGCAGCGCGAAGCGCATGATGCTGCGCGCCACGGGCATGCCCCCGACGGCGAGCGTCGAGTCGAGCGTGGTGTCGACCGAGGGCGACAACAGGTCGAACACGAAACTGTCGAAGCGCACGCCGACGGTGGAGGACCGGGGGACGGTGTCCTTCGCGACCGAATCCGCCTCGGCGAACCAGGTGAGCAGGGGACCGAGCCCCGCTTCCACGGATCCGAGGGCGATGCTGGCCCGCGAGTCGGCCACGACCCGGATCCCGAACGCCGCCTTGCCGCTGTCGGCCACGACGTAGGGCGCCATGGCCGAGTCGAGCTTCGCGATCACGGTGACCCGGTTGGTAAGCGTGTCCACGAATACACTGTCCCCGCGCAGGAGGTCAACGTGACCAGCGAGTGCGTAGACGCTGTCCACGTTGAGCGAGCGGAGCGAGTCGGCTGTGGTCCACGCCCCCGCGAGATCGGCGAACGTCTTGGTCGAGTCGAGGTCGAGGGGCAGGCGGTAATAAACCAGCGTGAGGTTGTGGGCCGATGTGTCGCGCCGCGTGATCGTGACGGTCAGCCTGAGCGAGTCCACTCCCACGATCGCACCGGTCGTCGTGTCGCCGCCCGTGCCCACCACCAGGCGCTGGCCGACCGGCACCAGAAGCACGATGGCGCGGCCGTCGATCACGCCGGGCAGGGTCGCAGCGAGCAGCGACCTCGCCTCGTGGGGCCGCACGAACCCGCGGAAGGCGGAGTCCCGCTGCACCACGGTTTGCAGCACCGTATCCACCCCGGTGATCGAGCCGCTGGGGCAGAAATCGGGGCAGTGCCCCGGCGCCGTGACATCCTCGGTGCAGGCGGTGGCCGCGGTGAGCGCGGTGAGCGCGGCGGCGAGCGCGGCCCGCCTCATCGGTCGAGGGACTCGCGGGTGAACGCGTCGGGGAGCAGCTGGGCCAGGGTCCAGCGCCGCTCGCTCGTCGGGCCGGCGGCGACCACCTCGAGGTCCGTCCCGAACTCGGCGAGCAGCTGGCGGCAGGCGCCGCAGGGCGCGGCCGGCGGGTCCACCTCCGTCGCCACCGCGATGCGCGTGAACTTGCGGGCCCCGGCCGCGACCGCCGCGCCCAGCGCCATCCGCTCCGCGCAGATCGTGAGACCGTACGACGCGCTCTCCACGTTCGTCCCCACGAATACCCGGCCGTCCGTCGCCGCGAGCGCGGCGCCTACGCGGAACTCGCTGTAGGGCGCGTAGGCGTGCCGCAGCACCGTGCGGGCCTGCGCGACCAGGTCTGCGCTCGCCGCGCTCACCCGCGCACCTCCTTGAGGAACGACGTGCCGGCCGCGAGCGGCGCGACCCCGAAGTACTCGGCGATGGTAGCCCCCATGTCCGCGAATGTGCCTCGCTCCCCCAACGCCGCCGCCCGCACGCGCGGCCCCAGCGCCAGGATCGGCACGGCCTCGCGCGAGTGATCCGTGGAAGGCGTCGTGGGGTCGTTGCCGTGATCCGCGGTCACGATCACGAGATCGTCGTCCCGCAGACGCTGTTCCAGCCGCGGCACCCACGCGTCCAGCTCGCGCAGCCCCTCATGAAACCCCGCCACGTCGTTTCGGTGCCCCCAGGACTGGTCGAACTCGATCACGTTCACGAAGATGAACCCGGTGTCGACGCGGGCGAGCGCTTGCTCGATCAGCCGGTAGGCGTCGGCATTCGTCGGCGTGTGCTCGCTCGCGATGTGCCGCCCCGCGAACAGGTCATCCACCTTGCCGATCCCCACCCGCGGGATCCCCGCCGCCGCGAGCCGGTCGAGCAGCGTCGTGCCCACGGGCTCGATCGAGAAGTCGCGCCGGTTCGGCGTGCGCGCGTACGCCCCCGGGCGACCCACGAACGGCCTGGCGATCACGCGGCTCACCGCGTGCTCGCCGATCAGCAGCTCGCGCGCCGTGCGGCAGGCCCCATACAGCTCCTCCAACGGCACCGTCGCCTCGTGCGCCGCCACCTGGAAGACCGAGTCGGCGGACGTGTACACGATCCACTTCCCGGTCCGCTGGTGCTCCTCTCCCAGCTCCGTGATGATCGCCGTTCCCGAGGCGGCCTTGTTGCCGATCACCCCGCGACCGGTGCGGCGCGCGAACTCGCGGATGATGTCCTCCGGAAAGCCCCGCGGGTAGGTGCGGAACGCCTGGTCCAGCAGCACCCCGCAGATCTCCCAGTGGCCGGTCGTGCTGTCCTTCCCCTGCGAGCGCGGCAGCGCCACACCGTGGGCGGCGGCGGGCCTGACCGCGGGCGAGAGCCCGGGGATGGGCCGGCAGCGCCCGAGGCCGAGCCGTTCCAGGTTCGGGAGCCGCAGGCCGCCTACGGCGCGGGCCACGTTGCCGAGTGTGTCACTGCCGCCGTCGCCGTACGCGACGGTGTCCGGGGCGGGGCCGATGCCCACGCCGTCCAGCACGATGATCGCTGCGCGCTTGCGCGCGTCCTTTAGGGCAGCGCGCTTGCGCGCGTCCTTTAGGGCTGCGCGCTTCAATCGTAGATGCGGGGGAGGCGGGGCCCGAGCGACGTGAGAACCGCGCGCTGCAGCTCACCCGCCCAGCCAGCGAACTCCTCGAGCGTGATCGCGCCGCCTCCGCCCTCACCTCTTTCTCCACCCTCGGCCGCCCCGATCAGCGTCGCGACGTCGCCCACCTGAACGCGTAACTCCTCCACCTCGACCATGCACAGGTCCATCGTCACGGCGCCGATGATGGGACAGCGCCGTCCCCGGAGCAGCACCGCACCGCGCCCCGACAACCCGAGCGAGCGCCGCAGCCCATCCGCGTAGCCGATGCCGAGCGTCGCCACGGTCGTCTGCCGCGGGGCGGTCCACAGCGCGCCGTAGCTCACGCTCTCCCCCGCGCGCACGTGGCGCACGCTCACCACGCGGGCACGCACGCTCACCACCGGCCGCGGCTCGGGCAGCCCTGCGCCGGGCGAACCGCCGTACAGGAACACCCCCGGCCGCACCAGGTCGAAGGCGTAGCGCCGGTCGCGCAGCGCGCCCGCGCTGTTCGCCACGTGCAACAGCGCCGGCCGGCGCTTCAGCTGCGCCACCGCCTGGCGGAACCGCTCGGTCTGCACGTCGATCGAGCCGTCGTCCCGGTCGGCCGAATGGAACTGGGTGTAGCAACCCTCGAAGGCGGGCGTATCGAGGGCGTCACGCACGCAGGCGATCTCGTCCCAACGCACGCCCGAGCGCCCCATCCCGGTGTCGATCTCCAGATGAAACGGCCGCGCGCCCCCCTCCCGGGCCGTCCACCCGGCGATGGCGCCGGCATCGCCCAGCACCGGCGTGAGCCGGAATCGCTCGAACTCCTCGAACAGAGCAGGCCCTATCGGCATGAAGACGACGACGGGCCGCGTGATGCCGGCGGCGCGCAGGTCGGCGCCTTCGTCCACGGTCGCGACGCCGTAACCCCAGGGGTCGACCGCTTCGAGGGCCTTGCAGACGGCCGCGGCGCCTACGCCGTAACCGTTGGCCTTCACCATCGGAAGGAGCCGGGTACCGGCGCGGCGGGCCACGGTGCGGGCGTTGTCCACGACGGCGGCGAGGTCCACCTCGACCCAGGCGCGGCTCTTCGGCCCGCTGATTGACACGATCACAGGGGCGGGTATGATACGCGGCCCGGAGGCTAAATGCAAGACGATGAAGCGCTTGGGAGTCCGCTGGCGAAGGCCGATCGGCTGCAACGGCGCGCGGCCCGCGTGGGGTTCGACTGGCCCGACGCGCGCGGGCCGCTCGCGAAGGTGAAGGAAGAGACCGCGGAGCTCGAACGCGAAGCGCGAAACCAAGAAACGGAAACCATCGAAGCCGAACTGGGCGATCTGCTGTTCGCCGTCGTGAACTTGGCCCGCAAGCTCGGCATCGATCCCGACCACGCGCTCGCGCGGGCGAACGACAAGTTCCGCCGGCGGTTCGAGGCGTTGGAGCGGCTGGCGCAACAGCGCGGACTCGTGATGGGACGCGCGAGCGTGGAGCAGCTGGACCGGTTGTGGGAGGAGGTGAAGAAGACGGTAGAGGACCGTAGAGGGCGGTAAAAGACGGGAGGTCACGGCTAGCCACCTCTACCGTCTTCTACCGTCTTCTACCGCCGCTTTTTCTCACGGCCACAGCTTGTAGAGCGTGCGCGGGAAGGCGATCGCCTCCCGGATGTGGGGGATGCCGCAGATCCAGGCCACCGTACGCTCGACGCCCAGGCCGAAGCCCGCGTGGACGAACGTGCCGTACTTGCGGAGATCGAGGTACCAGGCGTAGGCCTCCTCGGGAAGGCCCTCCTCGCGGATGCGCGCGAGCAGCCGGTCGTAGTCGTCCTCGCGCTGGCTCCCGCCGATGATCTCCCCGTACCCCTCGGGGGCGAGCATATCGTTGTTGAGCACGGTGCGCGGATCGGCCTGGTTTTCCTTCATATAGAAGGCCTTCACCCCCCGGGGATAGTTGTAGACCATGACCGGGCGGTCGAACTGCTTCGCGAGCAAGGTCTCCTCGTCGCCGCCCAAGTCGCGCCCCCACGCCATCTCCGCGCCCAGCCCCTCGAGCCTTTCCACCGCCTCGGTGTAGGACACCCGGGGAAACGGCGGCGTCACCCGCTCGAGCGGCGCCGTGTCTCGCTCCAGCTCGGCCAGCTCGGCCTTGCGCCGCTCGAGGCAGCGCGCCACGATGGACGCGACGAACTCCTCCTGGAGCGTCATATTGGCGTCGGAGTCGTTCCAGGCCACTTCAGGCTCCACCATCCAGAACTCGGTGAGATGGCGGCGCGTCTTCGACTTTTCGGCGCGGAACGTGGGCCCGAAGCAGTACACCTTCCCGAGCGCGGCCGCCGCCGCCTCGACGTAGAGCTGGCCGGTCTGGGCGAGGTAGGCCTTGCCGAGGTCGAAGTACTCGGTCGAGAACAGGGTGCCGGCGTGCTCGCCGATCGACCCCGTGAGGATGGGCGTGTCGACGAGCACGAAGTTCCGCTCGTAAAAGAAATCGCGGATCGCCTGGATCACCTCGTGCCGCACCCTGGCGATCGCCACCTGGCGGCGGCTGCGGAGCCAGAGATGACGGTGCTCGAACAGGAACGCGGTGCCGTGCTCCTTCGGCGTGATGGGGAAATCGTGGCTCGGGCCGAGGATCCTGAGCTCCGAGGCCTGCAGCTCGACGCCGCCGCCTCCCGGCGCGCGCGGATCCGCGCGCACCGCGCCGACGACCTCGACCGACGTCTCCTGCGTCAGCGTGCCGCACGCCTGCCACGCCGCGTCGGGGACGTCCTTCTTCGATACCACCACTTGCACGTACCCCGTGCCGTCGCGCAGCATCACGAAGGCGATCTTGCCGCTGAAGCGCGTGGTGGTCACCCAGGCGCGCACGGCGACGGTGGCGCCGGCGAGCCGCGGCAGGTCCTCGATGCGGCGCGGGCGGTGGCTGTCCGGCATAGGCGCGGCATACTAGTGGCGGCCCTGTGGGCTGTCAACGCGACGGGGTGCGTGGCCTACGTCCCGTCGTCGAAGCTCGGGCCCGCGCGTCAGGACGCGGGCTGGGTCGCCTACCTCGGCAACTCGCACCACGACGCCTGCGCGGCCGAGTCGCTGGTACCGGACCCGCGGCCGCTGTGGCGCGCCGACGTGGGGCGCGCCGTGCGCGGCAGCCCGGCGCTGGGCGAGACGGTCGTGGCGGTCGGCGTCGCCGAGCGCGTCGTGACATTGCTCGACCGCGCCACGGGGCAGGCGCTGTGGCGCACGCGGCTCCACGGAACGATTCACGCCGGGCCGCTGCTCGAGGAGGAACGGCTGTACGTCGCGACGGAGGCGCCCGAGGGCCGGGTGTACGCGCTCCGGCTGCGCGACGGCCGCACGCTGTGGAGCACCAAGACGGAGAGCGTGGTGGCGCCGCTGGCACTCGAAGGGGACACCATCTTCGCCGCGACCGAGCGCGGCACGGTGCTGCGGCTCGAAGCGGAGCGCGGCGCCGTGGCCTGGCGCCGCCACCTGCCGGGCGCGGTGCGCGCGGCGCCCGTCGCCACCCCGTTTGGGCTCGCCGTCGCCACAGCGGCGGACACCCTGTATCTGCTCGACAAGACGTCGGGAGAGGTCCGGGCGCGGCTGGCCACGCCGGGGACGGTGCTCGCGGCGCCGGCGCTCGCGGAGTCGCGCCTGTACTTCGGGACTACGGGTGGCCACGTCCTCGCCGTCGAGCTCCCCGGGCTCGCCGTGGCCTGGGATCATCCCGCGGGCGACGGCGTGTTCGGCGCGGTCGCCGTGGCCCGCGACACGGTGTACGCTCTGGCGCGGGACGGCGCGCTGTGGCTCATCCCGGCGGCGCACCCAGCCGGCGCACGCGCCATCGCTCTGCGCATCGTGGCCACCGCTGGACCGACGCCGCTCGCCGCCGGCGTGCTCGTCGCCAGTGTGAGCGGCGAGGTGCTGCTCGTCGATCCCGGAGCGGGGACCATCCGCTGGCGGGTGCAGCTGGATGGGCCGATCGAGCAGCCGCCGCTGGTGCGCGACCGCCAGCTGGTGGTCGTCTCCGGCCGCGGCGATATTCACGCGTACCGATGATGCGACGCGCTTCCGCCGTTCCCCTGCTAGCGCTCGCGCTCGCTCTGGCCCCGAGCGTCGCCCCGGCTCAGGACACGCTCCCGCGGCGCTCGTTCACCCGCGGGCTCGTCCACTACGGAAAATGGGCGACCGGGGCGGCGACGGTGGCGTTCACCGTCATGGCCGCCCACGAGCACGCCCGATCGAACCAGGCCTCCGACATCCAGCAGTCCGCTTACTACGACCGCCGGGCGCGCGCGCGCATCCTCGCCGCCCAGACGAGCCTCCTCGCCACCGCGGCGTTGGTCCTGCTCGACCTGCGGCACCAGCCGGGCGGGCCGGGGAATAAGCCGTTCGCCCCCGAGGCCGCGGTGGACGCGCGGACCGGCAGTGCGCTCGTGGGGATGCGGCTGACGTTCTAATGCGGATTGCGGAGTGCGGAATGCGGAGTTTGCAGTGCGAGGTCATCCGCAACGACACTCACCTGCAAAACTCCGCACTCCGCATTCCGCATTCCACATTCCGCTTTTCTGGTTACCCCACCCTGAACAGTTCGAACCCTCGCTCGTAGCGCCGCAGGATCCTCTCGCGGTAGGCCGCGTGCTCGGGCCGCGCCAGCGTGGGATCGCGCTCGATGATCCCCGCCGCCGCCCCGCGCGCGGCCTCGAGCAGCGGCAGATCGCGCTCCAGGTCGGCGTAGCGCAGCGCGATGCCGCCGTGCTGGCGGGCGCCCGCGAGCTCACCCATGCCGCGCTCCTTCAGGTCCAGTTCGGCGATCTTGAAGCCGTCCGTCGTCTCGGTGAAGGCACGCAGCCGCCCCGCCGCCTCGGGGACGTCGCTCAGCAGGATGCAGTGACTCTCCGCCGCGCCGCGGCCCACCCGGCCGCGCAGCTGGTGCAGCTGCGCCAATCCGAACCGCTCGGCGTGCTCGATCAGCATGACGCTCGCGTTCGGCACGTCGATCCCCACCTCGATCACGCTGGTCGCGACGAGGACGTGGATCGTGTTGTCGCGGAACGCCCGCATCGTGACGTCGCGCTCGTCCGCGTTCAACCGGCCGTGCACCAGGCCGACGCGGAGCTCGGGAAAGGCCCGCGCCAGCCGTTCCGCCATCGTGGTCGCCGCCTTGAGGTCGGCGCGCTCCGACTCCTCGATCACGGGATAGATCACGTAGGCTTGCCTCCCGGCCGCGCACTCGCTCCGGATGAAACCGTAGATCTTGTCCCGCGAGCCCTCCGTGCGGAGCGCCGTCTTGACGCTCCCCCGCCCCGGGGGCCGCTCGCGTAGCTCCGTCACGTCGAGATCGCCGTAGAGCGTGAGCGCGAGCGAGCGCGGAATCGGGGTGGCGGTGAGGAGCAACACGTCGGGCGCGTCCCCCTTTTCGACCAGCGCCGCCCGCTGCTCCACGCCGAAGCGGTGCTGCTCGTCGATCACCGCGAGCCCGAGCCGCTGGAACGTCACGGATTCCTGGATCAGCGCGTGCGTCCCCACCACGAGGCGCGCCGCCCCGGAGGCGATTCGCTCCCGCGCCGCCTGCTTGTCGGCGGCGCCGAGCCGCCCGACGAGCACCTCGGGGCGCAAGTCGAGCGGCTCGAGCAGCCGCGCCAGCGTGGCCCCGTGCTGCTCGGCCAGGAGCTCGGTCGGCGCCATGATCGCCGCCTGGTAGTCGTTCTCCAGCGCGACGAGCATCGCGAATAGCGCCACGACCGTCTTGCCGGTCCCCACGTCGCCCATGAGCAGCCGGTGCATGCGGAGCGGCGCCGTGAGGTCGTCCGAGATCTCCCGCACGGCGCGCCGCTGGTCGGCCGTCAGCTCGAACGGCAAGTGGTCCTTGAGACGGGTGGTGAGCCGCTTCTTCAGCTCGAAGCGGATCCCGGCCCGCGCCCGCTTCGCCAGCGCGCGGGCGCGCGCCTGCACCAGTTGCTGGTCGAACAGCTCGTCGAACGCGAGCCGCCGCCGCCCCGCTTCCGCCGCCTCGAGCGTCGCCGGGCGGTGCACGGCCGCGAGCGCGGTGCGGAGATCGGGCACGCCGACCGCGTCGCGCAGCGCCCTGGGGTGCGGGTCGTCGGTGAGCGCGAGCAGGGCGTCGAGGTGCTGGTGCACGAGCCCGCGGATCTGGCGGTGGGTGAGGCCTTCGGTCGCCGGGTAGATCGGGAGCACGAGGCCCTGATCCGGACCCTCCTCCCCCGCGTCCGCGAGCAGGATGAACTCCCGCGGCACGAGCTGGCGGCCGTGATAGTAGCGCACGGGCCCGGTGACGAGCAGCAGCTGGCCCCGCTTGATGGTGCGCTCGAGGAACGGCTGGCCCGGCCAGGCGCACTCCACGAGCCCGCTCTCATCCCGCACGATCGCGCGGAACACCCGCAGGCCGCGGCGCGTGGGGATCACCCCGGTGCTCACCACACGCCCCACGCCGCTCACCTCCTCGCCCACGCGCGCCTGCGCCAGCGGCGTCACCCGCGTGGCGTCGAGGTAGCGGTGCGGGGCGTGGTACAGCAGATCGCCCATCGTCCGAACGCCGAGCCGCGCGAGCGCCTCGGCCCGCTTGGGCCCGACACCCTTCAAGTACTTGACCGACGTCCCGAGCGCCAGATTCACCACCCTTCCCCTTTCCCCCGCTTTTCACCGGTCTTCGCCGGCCGTTACGGAAGCCCCTGCCGCCGCCGCCACGCCCACTCGACCGCGAGCGCGGCGATCGCCACCGCGAACCACCACCAGCGATCGCGCAGGCCGACTCCCACGAGCCGCGCCGCGGGCGCACCCTCCTGCGCCCGCAACACGGCCTGAGCCGGGCGCCACTCGTCCGAGTACGTCTCCACCGCGACGAGCCCACGCTCGCCGCCGCCCTCACTCGCGTAGCGGTACACGCCGGCCGGCAGCGGCAGCTCCGCTTGCCCCGCGGCATCGAAGTGCAGGGTGTCGACCCGTTCGCCCGCGTTTCCCACCAACCGCACGACGACGTCACTCGGCTGCCCCGTCCCCACCCAGCGCCAGACGAGCGGGAGGCCGTTTGCGACGACTTGGCTTTCAGGCACTGCCCGTTCCCCCTTCCCCCTTCCCCCTTCCCCGTCGAGCAGCCAGTCGGCGAGCGCGGCCACGAGCGCGCGGTAGGCTTGAGCGCTCGCTCCCCCCCGGAACACCCAGCGGTACAAGCCCGTCGCCGACAGCGTGGCCTGCCGCACCCCGTCCCGCACGGCGAGCTGCAGGATCGGCCGCGGCACGCCGCGGCGCGCCAGCCGCGCGTTGAGCGCCACGACGCGGGACGTGTCGCGGCCCGGCGCGACGTCCGTCGCCGCAGCGGCGGGCGGCACCGAGTCCCAGAGGATGCCCGCGAGCGCGGCCGCGACGGGCGACGGAGGCGGCGGCTCGACGTACCAGTCGCCGGGCACCCCGCCGACCGTCGGCCACCACAGCAGGGAAGCCGCCGCGCGCGGCGACCGCGGCGCGGGCAGCAGCGCCGGATCGCCCGCCGCGACGACGAGCCGCGCGGCGGCGATGCTGCGGGTCAGGTCCGACGGGGAGACCGGGGCGAGCGTCGCGGCATCGCGCCAGCGGGCGGGCTCGGTCGCCACGAACGTCCGCACAGGGACGCGTGCGACCTCCGCGAGCGTGCGCGACAGGAAGCGGGTGTCCCAGTCGGGCGGCGCCGCGAGCATCACGATCGCCGGCGCGGGGCTCACCTCCACGACGAAGAGGCGCGCGTCGTCGCGAGGCTCGTCATCCCCCACCCCCTCCAGCCGCACCTCCGCCGCCGACCACCCACTCGGGAGACGGGAAGCGGGCAGCGTGAGCTCCGTCGCGACGACGCCGCTGTCCGGAAGCGTTACCTCTCTGGAGGCGAGACGGCGTCCGGCGAGCGAGACGGTCAGCACCGCGTGTTCCCTTCCCTCCTCTCCCTTCCCCGGCCTCTTACCGGCTGTACTCCCCGGCCTTTTGCCAGCCGTGCCGTACCCGACCCTGAGCCGGATCGTATCGCCGGCGGCGACGCGCCGTGGTCCTTCGATGGACGCGACGAACGCGTCGAAGAAGGGGGGGCGCGGCAGCACGACGAGGCGCGCCCGCCGTACGAGATCGGGCGGCACGTCGGGCAGGTCGGTAATGGCGCCGTCGGTCACGACGATCACGGGGCCGCCGCGCGCCGCGGCGGCGGCGAGCGCCGGGCCCAGCCGGGTCGCCCCGTCTGCCGGAGGGAGCGTGTCGAAGGCACGTACCGCGCGGCCGAAGCGCCAGATGACGCCACCGCCGCCGCCTCGGGCAAGAGCGCGCGCCGTGTCGAGCGCGGCGCCCCACGGGCCGCCCTGGCCGACCATGCTGAGCGACGCGTCGAGCAAGACGAGCGGCGGACCGCCGGGCTCGGAGCGTGTCGTGACCGGGTTCCAGAGGAGCAGCGCGAGCGCCGCGACGCCCGTAACCCGGAGCACCAGGAAGCCGGCGCTCAGCCGGCCGTGCACTCGAGCGCCTCCAAGAGCGTGAAGCGGCCTTCGTACAGGGCGCGGCCCACGATCACCCCGGCGAGCCCGGCCGCGCGAGCCGCGCGCAGGTCGTCGAGCGCTGCCACGCCGCCCGAGGCGATCACGTCGAGGCCCAACGCGGCGAGCGCGCGCGCCCCGGCCAGATCCGGCCCGGCGAGCATCCCGTCGCGCGTGGCGTCCGTGTAGATCACGGTCGTCGCGCCTTGCGCCTGCACGCGGCGGGCGAGCTCGACGGGCGCGAGGTCGAACACCTCGGTCCACCCCCGCACGGCCACGCGCCCGTCCCTGGCGTCGATCCCGACCGCGAGGCGGGCGGCACCGTGCCGGCGCAGCAGCCGCTCGACCAGCGGCGGGTCGGTCGCGGCCTTGGTGCCAATCACGACGCGGGTGGCGCCCCAGGCGAGCATCTCCTCTATCGCCTCCGCCGTGCGCAGGCCGCCGCCGACCTGGACTTTGGGCTTGGCCGCCGCGAGCAGGCGCCGCGCCAGCTCGCGGTTGTCGCCGGTGCCGAAGGCGCGGTCGAGATCGACGAAGTGCAGCCAGCGCGCGCCGGCTGCGGCGAACGCCTCGGCGACGGCGACGGGATCGTCGGCGTAGGCGGTGGCGTGCGCGGCCTCGCCCTGGCGCAGCCGCACGACCCGCCCGCCCTGCACGTCAACGGCGGGGTAGAGCTCCACGGATGTGAAGGAAACTAATCGCGCGCGGCGACGGGGGGTGCGGGGACGGCTGCAGGCGCGGCGTGCGGCGCCGGCTCCAGCTGGACGAGCAACGCCGTGCGGGCCGAGTCGTACGCGGCGCGGGCGGCCGTGGGCACCGGCTGGCCCGCGCCCATGTCCTTGCGCTGCGGGTTCGTGGCCCGCCCGTTCACGAGAAACTCGTAGTGGAGGTGCGGGCCGGTCGAGAGGCCGGTGGAGCCGACGTAGCCGATGGTCTCGCCTTGCTGCACGCGCTCGCCCACGCGCAGCCCGCGGGCGAACCCCGACAGGTGGCCGTAGCGCGTGCGGATACCGCTGGCATGCCGCAGCTCGATCAGGTTGCCGTAGCCGTCGTCTTCCCGGCCCACGCGCGTCACGAGGCCGTCGGCCGTGGCGCGCACGGGGGTGCCGTAGGCCGCGGCGAAGTCGATCCCCTCGTGACTGCGCCACCGGTGCAGCACCGGGTGGTAGCGGCCGCCGAAGCGGCTGGACACGCGGCGGAACTGCAGCGGCGCTCGCAGGAAGGCGCGCTTCAGCGAGCGCCCCTGCTCGTCGAAGAAGCCGGCGGTGCGGTCCGCCGCCTCGAAGTAGAACGCGTAGTTCGGCGTGCGGCCGGTGTTCACGCGCGCGGCGAGGATGCGACCGAAGCGGCGCTCCCCCTCGGCCGACTCGAGCCGCTCCATCAGCACCACGAACCGGTCGCCCGGGTGCACGTCACGTGTGAAGTCCACTTCCCAGTCGTACACGTCCGCGATCTCCCACGCGAGCGTGCGCCGCTCGACCGCGGGGAGCAGGCTGTCGGGCATCGCTTTGTCGAGCGCGTCGTACAACGACGTCTCGATCAGGCCGCTCACGCGCACGCGCGCCAAGATCCAGGGGATCACCTCGACGGTTTGCGACCAGCCCCCGTCTCCGCGCGCGAGCCGCAGGCGCGTTTCGGGCCCGGTGCGGACCGTGACCTGGTGGGCGAGGCTGTCGGTCTTGAGGCGGCGGAACTGGAACACGAGCCCGGGTCGGAGGCGGCGCACGTCGAGGCCGCGGGCGGCCGCCAGCAGCCCCGTGTAGTCCCGACCCACGATGCCGCCGCGCGCGAGCACGGCGGAGAGGGTCTCGCGCTTGCCCAGCGTGTCGGCGAAGTCCACGTAGGCCTGCGACACGACGATCGGCGGCGCCATGAGGGGACGGCGCCACGGCCAGGCGTCGGCGCTGGCCCAGAGCAGCGCGCCGCCGGCCAACAGGCCGGCGGCGACGTAATGGCTGCCCCGCCAGGCCATCAGTCCATCTGTCTCCGGATGAAGGTGGGGATCTCGAGCTCGTTGACCTCCGACGGAGGCGGTGGGGGAGGTGCGTGCGACGTCGCGCGGCGGACCAACGGCTCCCCCGTCTTCGGGAATCCGGGCGGGGGCATCGGCGTCGGCCGCCCTGCGCGCTCGCGGAACGGCAGCACGCCCGCCGCCGGGCGCGCGCCCGCGAACGACTCCGCCTGCTCCTTGCCGCGGTCGAAGCCCGTGGCGATCACGGTGACCCGGATCTCGCCGTGCATGGCGGGATCGTTCACCGTGCCGAAGATGATCTCGGCGTCTTCGCCCGCGGCGTCCTTCACCACGTCGGAGATCTGGGTGACCTCGCCCAGGGTGAGGTCCTCGCCGCCCGTGATGTTGATGAGGACGCCCGTCGCCCCCGCGATCGAGATGTTGTCGAGCAGCGGGCTCGAGATCGCCTGCTGCACCGCTTCCATGGCGCGGTTCTCGCCGCGCCCGGTGCCCGTGCCCATGATCGCCGCGCCGCCGTTCTGCATCACGGTGCGCACGTCGGCGAAGTCCACGTTCACGATGCCGGTCACCGAGATGAGCGAGGAGATCCCCTGCGTGGCGTGTAGCAGCACTTCGTCGGCTTTCTTGAGGGCGTCCTGGAACGGGATGCCCTTCCCTACGACCGCGAGCAGGCGCTCGTTCGGGACGACGACCATCGTGTCCACATGCTTGCGCATTTCGGCGATGCCCATGTCGGCCTGGCGCATTCGCTTCCGCCCCTCGAACAGGAACGGCTTCGTCACGATGCCGATGGTCAGGGCACCGAGGTCGCGCGACGCTTGGGCGATGATGGGAGAAGCGCCCGTGCCGGTGCCGCCGCCCATTCCGCAGGTGACGAACACGAGGTCCGCGCCCTGGAGCGCGTGGAGCACCTCGTCGCGATTCTCCTCGATCGCCTGACGGCCGATCTCGGGCCGCGCGCCGGCGCCCAGCCCGCGCGTGAGCTTCTTGCCGATCTGCACCTTGACGTCGGCCTTGTTGTTCATCAGGGCCTGGGCGTCGGTGTTGACGGAGACGAACTCGACGCCGTTGAGCCCCTCGTCGACCATACGGTTGAGCGCGTTGCCGCCGCCGCCGCCGATGCCGACGACCTTCATCCGCGCGTTCTGCGTGACGGTCTCTTCGAGCTCGAAGATCATGGCTCCCTCGCGTCTCCGTTCAGAAGAAGTCCTGTAGCCACCGTTTCAGGGGTCCCAACAGCTTCTCCATGCCGGCGCTCCGCACGAGGGAGCCACCGGGCGCGGCGCCCTGCGCCAGCTTGCGCGCCGCGTACAGCACCAGCCCGACCGGCACCGCGTAGCGCGGCGCCTGCACGCTGTCCACGAGCCCCGAGATTCCCATCTCGGGCGCGCCGGCGCGCACCGGGGTCGCGAACGCCTCGCGCGCCAACTCCACCATCCCCGGCAAGTGCGCCGTGCCGCCGGTCAGCACCACGCCCGCCGGCAGCCGCCCCGCGCCGTACCCCGCACGCTCGAACTCCCGGGCCACGAACTGGAAGATCTCGTCGACCCGCTCGTGGATGATGTGCGACAGTAGTTCGCGCGACGCCTGCCGCGCCCCCTGGCTCGGCGTGGACGGCAGATTCACCATCTCCTCCGCATCCACCAGCGGCCCGTACGCCACGCCGTGCCGCTCCTTGAGCCGCTCGGCGTCGGCCTGCGTGACGCCCAGGCCCTGCACCAGATCCTGCGTGACGTGGCTGCCCGCGTACCGCAGCGACGCCAGGTGTCGGATCTTCCCCTCGTGGAAGATCGTCACGCCGGTCGAGCCGCCGCCCACCTCCACGAGGGCGACGCCCAACTCCTTCTCGTCCTCGGTCAGCACCGCGTACGACGCGGCGAGCGGCTCGAGCACGAGGTCCGCTACCCGGTACCCCGCGCGCTGCACCGCCTTGCGCAGGTTCTGCGCCGCCGTGCTCTGCACGGTGACGAGATACATCTCCACCTCGAGCCGCGTCCCCGTCATCCCGACCGGGTCGACGATGCCGCGCTGCTGGTCGACCACGTACTCCTGCGGGATGTCGTGCAGCAACTCGTTGTCGCGCCCCAGCGATACGGCGCGCGCCACTTCGTTCACGCGCCCGACGTCGGAGGGCGCCACTTCCTCGCCCGTCAGCGCCACCACGCCCGTCGAGGTGCGCGCCGACACGTGCTCGCCCGCGATGCCGCAGGTGACGTCCTTCACCACCACCCCGGCCATCCGCTCGGCGTCGCGGAGCGCGGCCACCACCGAGCGCTTCGTCTCGTCGATGTCGCGGACCATGCCGCGCCGGACGCCGCTGTTCTTCGCCAGGCCGACGCCGAGCACCTTCGCGAGCGGCAGGCGGGGCAGGTCGCCCACCACTTCGGCGATCACGGCGCAGGTCTTGGTGCTGCCCAGGTCGAGCCCGGCGACCAACCGGCGGTCCCGCGTCACCCGGCTTTGGCTCCCCCGGCTCCGCCCTTGCGCCGCACGATCACCTGCCCGGCGAAGCGCGCGTCGAGCTCCGCGTAGGGCCGCCCTTTCGCCGCGAGATCCTGCGCCACGGTTACCACCGCCCGAATGACCTCCAGCCCGGCGTCGCGCCGCACCAGCACACGACGGGCCCCCGATTCCAGGAGCACGTCGCCGCGCGCCACGACGCGCGCGGCAGTGATCGTCTGAAACAGCGCCGGATCCACCGACTGGATCAGCGCCAGCTGCGCCGCCACGCCGGCGTCGCCGCTCGCCGCGATCGGCAGGTCGAGCGCCGCGCGCGTGGGATCGAACGGGAGCGTCCGGCCTTCGCCATCCACCGCCACGAGACTGCCGCGCGGGCCCGGCACCAGTGCCACCGGCGCCACCTCCCGCACGATCACCTGCAGCGCGCCCGGCAGCCGGCGGACCACCTGCGCGTCCGCGACGCCCGTGAGCCCCTTCACCCGGTCGGCGAGCAGCCGCGTGTCGGTGAACACGCTCGCCACGAGGGGCAGCCGCAGCGCCGCGATCACGCCGTCGGGCGGCAGGTTCTTGAGCCCCACGAGCTCGACCTGCCGCACCTGGAAGTACGGTACACGAGACAGCAGCGGCGGCGCGCCCAACCACGCCGCGAGCGCCGCGACCCCGCCGGCCGCGAGCAGCACGGCGCCCCGCGAGAGCGCCCGACGCGCCATCAGCCCCCCTCCCTCTCTCCCACTTCCCCATTGCCCAGCTTGCGGAGCAGCTCGGGCCCCACCGCCGTGATGTCCCCCGCCCCCAGCGTGAAGACGACGTCGCCCGCCCGCACGGTGCGCGCCACCCGCTCGGTCAGCGCCGTGCGCTCCCGCACCGCCACCGTCGTCGCCCCGGCCAAGGCCGCGCCGCGCGCCACGAGGTCCGCCGTCACGCCGGGGATCGGCTGCTCCCGCGCGGCATACACCGGCGCGACCACCACGACGTCCGCCGCCGCCAACTCGCGGCCCAGCGCCTCACCGTGCAGCGCCGTGCGCGAATACAGGTGCGGCTGAAACACCGCCACGACGCGCCGGCGCGGGAACGCTTGCCGCGCCGCGGCGAGCGTGGCACGCACCTCCGTCGGGTGGTGCGCGTAGTCGTCCACGACCGTCACGCCGCGCGCCTCCCCCACCCGCTCGAACCGCCGCGCGACGCCGGCGAAGCGCGCCAGCGCCGCGACGCACGCCTCGAGATCGGCGCCCAACTCGCACGCCACCGCGAGCGCGGCGCCCGCGTTGCGGAGGTTGTGCAGCCCCGGGACCCGCAGCGCGAGCCGCAACTCCCGCCCGTCCGGCAGCACCACCCGCGCGCGCGAGCCGGCGTCGTCCAGCTCGGGATCCGCGATCCGCACGTCCGCTTCGCGCGCGAGTCCCACGCGCCACACCGGCCCGGATACGCGCTTGGCGACCCGGCCCGCGCCGTCGTCGTCCGCGCCCGCGATCACGCGCCGCGCGCCGCCCGCGAATTGCGCGAACGCATCCTCGAGCGCCTGCACCGTGCCGTAGCACTCGAGGTGGTCGGCCTCCACGTTGTTCACGACCGCCACCGTCGGCGCGAGCGACAAGAACGCGCGGTCGAACTCGTCCGCTTCGACCACGAACAGGTCCCGTCCGCCCAGGCGCGCGTTCCCGCCCCACGGAGCGACACGGCCGCCGGCGAGTCCCGTAGGATTCCGCCCGGCGGCCGCCAGCGCCTCCGTGACCATCGCCGTCGTGGTCGTCTTGCCGTGCGTTCCGGCAACCCCCACGACGGTCCCGTTGGCGACAGCCTGGCCGAGCGCGTCGGCCCGCCGCACCACGGGGATCCCTAGGGCGCCTGCTTGCTCCAGCTCCGGGTGTTCCCGGGGTACAGCTGCGGTGACCACAACCGCCCGAGCCCCGGACACATGGCCCGGGTCGTGTCCCCGCCAGATCTCCACCCCCAAGGCTGCCAAATCGGCTGCTCCCTGGGGGTCTTTATCGCATCCGGTGACCGCGGCACCTTGGTGCCTAGCCAGGAGGGCCAAGCCACTCATCCCCGCCCCGGCTATGCCCATGAAGTGGATCGGACGGGGATCCCCACTTTCAAACAAGGTCATTAGTGGGGGGCTAATATAGCGAATCTACGAAACTTGCGAAAGAGACCACGGGTCAAACGACGAGCGTCAAAATCCTCGACACAATCTCCTGGGCGGCGTCCGGGTGCCCCCGCTCCCGAGCCCGGGTGGCGAGCGACGCGAGCCGTGGCTGGTCGCCGACGAGCTCGCGTACCAGCTGGGCAAGCCGCTGAGCGCCGAGCTGCTCCTCCGGCAACAGCACTGCGGCGCCGGCGGCCGCGAGTGCGCGCGCGTTGAACTCCTGATGTGCGGCGGCGGCGGATGGCAGGGGCACGAGCACGCTCGGTTTTCCCCAAGCGCAGAGCTCCGCGATCGTCATCGCGCCCGCGCGGCACACGACGAGATCGGCGGCGCGATACGCGGCGGCCATGGGGTCGAAGAACCCCTGCACCACGACGCGGCCCGGGACGGCGTATGACGCGAGCGCGGGCTGGTGCGCGGCGCCCGTGCCCCACAACACGTTCACGTCGCTCAGCGTCCGGCGCTCGAGCGCGGCCGCCACGGCGTAGTTGATCGCGCGGGCGCCTTGACTGCCGCCGAACACGAGCAGCGTCGGCCGCCCCGTTTCGAGCCCGAAGGCGCGCAGCGCGGCGGCCCGGTCGCCTGGCTCTCGGTGCGGCGGTGGGCGGATCGGGTTGCCGAAGCAGAATACCTCGGTGGTCGCGCCCGGGCGCAGCCGCGCCCGCGCCTCCGGAAAGCCGAGGTGCACTTGCCGCGCCCCGCCGGCGAGCCAGCGCGAGGTGAGCCCGGGAAACGCGTTCTGCTCCTGCACCACGGTCGGGATGCCGGCGCGCTGCGCGCGCAGCACCACGGGCCCCGCCGCGTAGCCGCCCGTGCCGATCACTACCGCCGGCCGCTCCACCGCGAGGATCCGGCCGACGGCGCGCCACGACCGCCACGCGACGAGGGGCCACCGCAGGTTGCGCCACCAGGCACGCCGGTGGATCGGCTCGATCGGCACGAGGTGAAACCGGAACGGATGGTGCGGCAGCACCGCTGCTTCGATACCGCGCAACGCGCCGACCAGCACCGGCTCGACCTCCGGCCGCGCCTCACGCAGCGCCTGCGCCAGGGCGAGCGCGGGCATGAGATGACCGCCTGTTCCACCTCCTGCGAGCAAGACCCTCATCGGCGCGCCAAATGCGGAATTCGGAATGCGGAATGCGGAGTGTCACGACAAGTGTCGTGCGCCGCGACCTCCCACTTCAACTCCGCACTCCGCATTCCGCACTCCGCATTAGGTGACTTTCCGCCCCCGCCCGATGCTCGCCAAGACGCCCGTCGCCACCAGTGCCACGAACAGGCTCGAGCGGCCGTACGAAATGAAGGGGAGCGTGATGCCGGTGGCGGGGAGGAGCCCGAGGCTCACGGCGATGTGGAGCAGTGCCGCGAACCCGATCAGCGCCGTCAGCCCGACGGCGAGCAGCTGGCCGAACGCATCGCTTGTCGAGCGGGCGATGCGGAACCCGACCCACATGAACGTGCCGAACAGCACGACGATCGCGAGCACGCCGAGGAAGCCCCATTCCTCGCCGATCGTCGAGAAGATGAAGTCGGAGTAGGCGTACGGCAGGTAGCCGAGTTTTTGCTGCCCCTGGCCAAGGCCGACGCCGAACAGCCGGCCGGACCCGAGGCCGACGAGGGACTGATGCACCTGCCACGTCGCCTCGGAGGGCGCGCTCCCCGGGTTGAGGAACGTGAGCACCCGGGCGAGGCGGTACTGCGCGCTCGCGACCGCGCCGAACGCGAGGGGCGCGGCGCCGACGCCCACGAGCAAGAAGTGCCCGATGCGCGCGCCCGCCGTGAACAGCACCGTCCCCGCGAGGATCGCGACGAGCAGTGCCATCGACAAGTTCGGCTCGAGGAAGATCAGCCCGACGAGCGGTCCCAGAATCACGAGAAACGGCAGCAGGCCCCGCTGGAACGTCCGGATCTGCTCTCCCTTCTTCGCGGCGAGCATGGCCGTCCACACGACGGCGGCTAGCTTGGCGAGCTCCGACGGCTGCACCGTCACGACGCCGAGGTTCACCCAGCGGCGCGCGCCGTTGATGGTGGGCGCGATGCGGTGCGTGAACGGGAGCAGCGGGATGAGCAACAGCAGCGCCGTCACGCCCAGCAGCGGCCAGGCGGCGCGGCGCCAGAGGTGGTAGTCGCTGCGGGCGAGCCAGGTCGCGACGATGCCGCCGACCACGGCGCCCACGAGCTGCCGCAGCGCGAAGTCAGCGCCGACTTCGCCGCCCCCCGTAGCGACGAGGCTCGACGCGCCGTACACCGCGACGAGGCCGAACACGACCAGCACGGCCGCGAGCACGGCCAGCAGGCGCGTTTCCCACTGGCGGTCGGTCACATCGCCTCCACGAGCTTTCTGAAGGTCGCGCCCCGCTCCTCGTAGTTCCGGAACATGTCGTAGCTCGAGCACGCGGGCGAGAGCAGCACCGCGTCACCCGGCCGGGCGGCGCGGCGCGCCCGCGCCACCACGTCCTCGAACGTCGTCCCCCGCTCGAGCGGGACCGCGCCGGCGAGGTCCCGCTCCACGAGCGGGCCCGCTTCTCCGAACGCGATCACCAGCCGGCAGCGCTCCCGCAGCCGCGGGGCGAGACCGGTGTACGGTTCGCCCTTGTGGCGCCCGCCCAGGAGCAGCACGAACGGCCGGTCCATCGCCGCCACCGCCACGGTGGTCGAGGCGATGTTGGTGGCCTTCGAGTCGTTGATCCACAGCACGCCGCCCACCTCCCGCACGGGCTCGAGCCGGTGCGGCAGCGCGCGAAACGATCGCAGGCCCCGGGCGACGGCCTCGGACGCCACGCCCGCCGCGCGCGCCGCGAGCGCGGCGGCCAGCGCGTTCGCCACGTTGTGGGCGCCGAGCAGCTTGAGCTCCCGCCGCGGCAGGAGCGGTGCGTCGCCCAACTTCAGCAGTTGCGCGGTGCCGTCGTACCAGCCGTCGGCGCGGCGCGTGAGGGAGAACCCGACGCGCCGCCCCGGCACGCCCTCGGCGAGCGCCAGCACGGCGGCATCATCGGCGTTCAGGACCCACACGCTCTGCGCGGTGGCGTTGTGGAACAGCAGCCGCTTGTCGTCGTAGTAGGCGGTCACCGACGGATAGCGGTCGAGGTGGTCGGGCGCGAGGTTCGTGAGCACGCCGACGTCGGGCGCGAAGTGCGGGCTGTCGTGCAGCTGGAACGAGGACACCTCGACGGCGAGCCAGTCGTAACGGTCGCCCCCGACGGCGATCTCGGCGAGCGGCCGGCCGATGTTGCCCGCGGCCGTGGCGCGGACGCCGGCGGCCTCGAGCACGTGCGCCACGAGCGCCGTCGTGGTCGTCTTGCCGTTCGTCCCGGTGATCGCGATGCAGCGCGCGCCCTCCAGCGCCGCGAAGCCGATCTCGATCTCCGACACGACCGGCACGCGCGCCTCACGGGCGGCGGCGACGGGCGGTGCGTCCGGCGGCACGCCGGGCGAGACCACGACGGCGGCAGCGGCGCGGATCTTCGCCAGGTCGTGGCGGCCCAGCTCCAGCTCTACGCCCGGGAGCGCGCGCAGCTCGGCGAGTGCGTCGCCGCCGTCCGGGCGGTCGGCCGCGTCGCTCGCGTACACAGCCACGCCTTCCCGCGCGAGCAACCGCGTGGCCGCGACGCCGCTCTTCCCCAGCCCCACGACCGCCACGACGCTCCGGCGCCAGGTCGCGGGAATCATCTCACCTTCAGCGTGGCCAGCGCGATCGCCGCGCACAGCACGCCCAGGATGTAGAAGCGCATCACAACCTGCGGCTCCGGCCAGCCGAGCTTTTCGAAGTGGTGATGCAGCGGCGCCATCCGGAACACGCGATGGGCGTCCGCGTACTCCTTGCCGCGTCGGCGCCGGTGCCAGCGATACGCGCCCGTCTGCAGCAGCACCGATACTGCCTCGGCCGCGAACACGCCGCCGGCGATCAGCAGCAGGAACTCCGCCTTGAGGAGGATCGCCACGGTGCCCAGCGCGCCGCCGATCGCGAGCGCCCCGGTGTCCCCCATGAACACCTGCGCCGGGTGCGCGTTGAACCACAGGAACCCGAGCGCCGCCCCCATCAGCGCGCCGCAGAAGATCGTGAGCTCCCCCGCCCCCGGCAGGAAGTAGACGCCCAGGTAGCGCGACGCGTCGAACCGCCCGAAGAGGTAGGCGAAGATCGCGAAGGCACCCGCGGCGATTGCGGTGAGCCCCGTCGCGAGCCCGTCCAGCCCGTCCGTGAGATTCACCGCGTTGGAGCTGCCCGTGACCACCACGGTCACGAACACCACATACAGAGGTGGCCAGAACGGCAGCAACCAGTACTTGAACAGAGGCACCTGCGTGGACGCCACCGGTTGGATGTTCGGCGCCAGCGGCCAGAGCAGGAGCAGCAGCCCCAGCGCCAGCCCGAACGTCACCTGGCCCGCGAGTTTCCAGCGGGCCACGAGGCCCTGCGACTTGCCGCGCACGATCTTGAGGAAGTCGTCCACGAACCCGATCGCGCCCATCCACAAGATCGCCCCCACCGCGACCAGCACGTAGCGGCTGTCGAGCCGCGCCCACAGCAGGGTGGGGACGACCGTCGCGAGGAGGATGATGAGTCCGCCCATCGTGGGCGTGCCGCGCTTCTCCTGGTGGCTCGCCGGCCCCTCGGCACGGATCACCTGCCCCACGCGGCGCTCGCGCAGCGCCCGGATCACCCAGGGGCCGACCACGAACGCGAGCAGGAGCGCGGTGACAGTCGCCCCGGCGGCGCGAAACGTGATGTAGGTGAAGAGGTTGAACAGGATGTGCTGCCTGGCGAGCGGCACGAGCAGGTGATAGAGCACGTCCGGTCTCTCCGCCTCTCAGTTGAGGAAGCGCAGCACGCGCTCCAGCGCGACCCCGCGCGACGCCTTGAGCAGCACCACCTCGTCGCCCCGCAGCGCGGCTCGAAGCGCGGGCCCAAGCAGCTCGGCGTCGGCCGCGACGACGAGGCGGTCGCCCAACGCAGCGCGATGCGCCTCGAAGGCGGGAACGAACGCCCCGACTGCCGCCACGAGCACGGGGCGCAGCGCCACGATGTCCGCCGCCGCGGTCGCATGCAATCTTGCACTCTCCGCCCCCAACTCCAACATCGAGCCGACCACCACCGCGAGCGGGCGGCCACGGCGGCCCGCCAGCCAGTGCGCGAACTTGAGGGCCCAGCGGAGCGAGGCCGGGTTCGCGTTGTAGGTATCGTCGATGACGGTGAGGCCGCCCGCCGCGAGCACGCGGCCGCGCCCGCCCGGAACGCTGACCCCGGCGAGGGCGGCGAGGGCCCGGCCGGTATCCGTCCCGGCCTCCTGCGCGACCGCGAGCGCGACCATCGCGTTCTCGATCTGGTGGAATCCCACCACCGGCAGCGTCACCGTATGCCCGCGCCAGGCAATCCGGGGACGGCCGTCCGCATCGAGCTCGGCGGCCTCGGGGCGCACGTCCGCACCGGGGTCCGTGCCGGCCACCAGGGTGCGGGTCCGCCGCCGGGCCTCGGCGGCCAGGACGGCGGGCTCGGTCCCCACGACGGCGAGCGGCACGCCCTCGACCAGCGCGAGCTTCTCCCGTAGCACGCCGTCCAGCGATCCGAAGCCCTCGAGGTGCGCCGGGCTGACGTTCGTCACCACCGCGATCGTCGGCTCGACGATCGCCCGGAGGCGGGCGATCTCGCCTGGGACGCTCGCTCCCGCCTCGACGACGAGCGCGTTGCAGTCCTCTGGCGCAGCGAGAATCGTCAAGGGGACGCCGACGAGGTTGTTGAGATTGCCGCTGGTGGCGTGCACCCGGTAGCGGGTCGCCAGCGCGGCGCGGATCATCTCCTTCGTGGTCGTCTTCCCGCTCGACCCCGTGATCGCGACGACCGGGCTTCCCGGCGCGAGCAGCCGCCGCCGCGCGCGGGCGAGCCGGCCCAGCGCGTCGAGCGTGTCCTCGACCTCGAAGCGCGCCAGACCGACGACGGGCGGCGTGCCGCGCCGCACCACGGCGCCGGCCGCGCCCCGCGCCTTCGCTTGCGCGAGGAAGTCGTGCGCGTCGAAGCGCTCGCCTTTCAAGGCCACGAACAGCTCGCCGCCGGTGAGGCCGCGGGTGTCGGTGCTCACCCCGGCGAAGTGCAGGCCCTCGGGCCCCGGCACGCCGAGCGCATGGGAGACCTGTGCCGAATCCCAAGCGAACACCTTCATTCCGCCCCGAGCTCGCGCACGATCGCCCGCTCGTCGAACGGCTGCTTCGCGGCGCCGACGATCTGATAGGTCTCGTGCCCCTTACCGGCGAGCAGAATCGTGTCGCCCGGCCGCGCCAGCTCGAGCGCGAGCGCGATCGCCTCACGACGGTCGCTGCGGCGGTGGTGAGGCTTCCCCTGCATGCCGGCTTCCAGCTCGTCGAGGATCCGCTCGGGGTCTTCGGTGCGCGGGTTGTCGGACGTGACGATGGCGACGTCGGCGAGCCGGGCGGCGATCTCGCCCATGGGGGCGCGCTTGCCACGATCGCGGTCGCCGCCCGCGCCGAACACGAGGATGAGGCGTCCCGCGGTCAGGGCCCGCACGCTCTCGAGCGCGCGCTCCAGCGCGTCGGGCTTGTGGGAGTAGTCTCGCAGGATCGTGCAGGGGTGCTCGGCGATGCGCTCCATGCGGCCCGGCACCTGCGGCGCGGTGGACAGCCGCTCGGCGATCGCCTCCGCGGGGACGCCCACGCCCCAGGCGCAGGCCGCCACGCCCAACGCGTTGGTGACGTTGAAGCGGCCGAGCAACGGCAGCTTGACCGGCGCGCTGCCCATCGGCGTGATGAGATCGAAGCGGCTGCCGCTGGCGTCCGTGGCGACGCGTTTGGCCGTGACGTCGCCGCCTCGCTCCCCGAACGTTACGCGGCGGTGCCGGCGGGGCAGCCGCTGCCACGCGGCATCGTCCGCGTTGACCACCTCGAGGCCGTCCTCGGCGAGGTAGCCCGCGAGCTTCGCCTTGGCCCGGAAGTACTCCTCCGGCGTCTTGTGGTAGTCCAGGTGCTCGCGCGTCAGGTTGGTGAAGACCGCGGCGCGAAACACCAGGCCGTCCACTCGTCCCTGGTCGAGGCTGTGGGACGAGACCTCCATCGTGGCGCCGCGCGCGCCACGCGCGACCAGCGCGGCGAGCGTCGCCTGGAGGTCGATCGGCCCGGGCGTCGTGAGATTCCCCGCCTCGCTCGGCACTGGCTCGCCCGCGGGGTCGAAGGCGCCGAGCGTCCCGATCGACCCGGTCGGCTGGAGCGCCGAGAGCACGTGCCGCGCGAGGACGACCGACGTGGTCTTGCCGCTCGTCCCGGTCACGCCGACGAGGTCGAGCCTCGCGGCCGGCCGCCCGTACCAGGTCTCGGCGGCGACGGCCGCGGCGCGGCGACCGTCCTGCACGAGCACCTGGGGGACGGCGACGGCCTGCTCCTCCTCCACCAGCGCCGCGACCGCGCCGCGCGCGGCCGCCGCGGCGACGAAGCGATGGCCGTTCTGGACCGAGCCGCGCACGGCACAGTACAGCATCCCCGGCTCGACCTTGCGGCTGTCGGTCGTGAGCCCCGCGATCGCCGGCACGGCGCCGTCGACCGGCGCCCGCACGAGGAGCCCGGCGCGCCGCAGCGCGTCCACGATCTCGGGGAGGCCGCTCACGGGCGCGGGGCGGCGAACAGAGTCACCGTGGCCCCGGCCGCGGCCGAGTCGCCCACGGCGGGCCAGGTGTGGTGCGCCACGCCCCAGCCTTTCAGCGCGACGCGGAAGCCGCGCCGGTGCAGCGCCCGCACCGCCTCCCGCAGCGGGCGACCCGTCACGTCGGGCACGGCCCGCCGGGCGACGTCGGCCAGGGCGGGCGAACTGTCGGGACGGAACGGCCAGCTCACGACGTACGGCACGACCCCGGGATCGTCGTCGAGCGGCTGGGCGACCGCTCGCGGCGCCGCGGTGGACAACCGGGCGCGGTCCAGGGCGACGGTGCGCGCCGCCAGCGCCTGCTCCAGCATCGAGCGGGTCACGGGGGCCGCGGTCTGCGCCGCGAAGTAGCTGCCCTTGCGCGGGTCGTCGATCTTCACAACCAGCACCAGCTGCGGGCGATCCGCGGGGAACAGCGCGGCGAACGACGCCGTGTACTGTCCCGGCGCGTAGCGCCCGCCCACCACGCGACGCGCCGTGCCGGTCTTGGCCGCTACCGGGAAGTTCACCAGCGCGGCCTCCGCCCCCGTGCCGCCCTCCACCACGCCGCGCAGCAGCGTCCGCAGGGCCGCCGCTACCTCGGGGCGTACGACCCGGCGCACCGGCTCGGGGCGGTGGCGGTACGCCACATCCCCGCCGGGGCCGCGCACATCCCTGATCAGCGTCGGCGAGAGCAGCACGCCGTCGTTCGCGAGGGCGGCGTACGCGACCGCGAGCTGGAGCGGCGTGACCGAGACCTCGTAGCCCATCGCGAGGCTCCCGGCGCTCAGGCCGGACCACTCGGCCGGGGGGCGCAGCCGCCCCGTCGCCTCGGCGGGGAACTCGATGCCCGTGAACGCGCCGAACCCGAAGTCGCGCAGCATGGCGTACTGTTCAGCGGGCGCGAGCCGGGCCGCGAACTTCACCAGCGCGATGTTGCTCGAGAACCGGATCGCGTCGGCCAGGGTCAGCACGGGGAGCGGCTCCTCGTCGGTGATGGTGCGACCCCCGAGGCGGTACTTGCCGTCCTCCCCGGACACGCGCTCCGCCGGCGCCACCCGCTGGAGGGCGAGCAGCGCCGCCGCCGTGAAGATCTTCGCGACGGAGCCGGGCTCGAAGGTGTCGGTGAAGACGCTGGGGCGCGCGGAGCCGTCGCGCCGCCGCGACGCGACCGCCAGCACCTCGCCCGTCGCGGGGTCCATCATCACCACGTCCCCGCCGTCCGCGTCCATGCGCCGGATCGCGTCGTCGAGCGCGCGCTGCGCGATCTCTTGCAGCTCGGCGTCGAGGGTGAGCGCGACGTCCGCGCCGGCGACCGGCTGCGCGATGACGCGCGCCGGCGATTCGTACTCGCGGCCGGCGCGGTCCTTCAGCACGACGGCCGCGCCGGGCCGACCCGCGAGCAGGCTGTCGAGCGCGCGCTCCAGCCCCGACGCCCCGCGGCCGTCGTCACCCACCCGGCCGATGACGGGGCGGGCGAGGTCGGGCGCGGGATAGAACCGGTTGAGCACGGGCTCGAGGTGTACGCCGCGGACTGCGCGGAGCGGCTGCACGTCGATGACGCTGTAGGGACCAGCGAAGTAGGCGTAGCGCCGGCGCAGGGCGCGCTGCACGTCGGCCGTGGCGAGCCGCAGCCGGCGCGCGATGCGGGGGACATCCTTCGCGGGGTCGCGCAGCTCGTTGACAGCGACGCCGACGTGATACGTCTCCTGGGTGAGGGCGAGCGGCGTGCCGTGGCGGTCCGTGAGGGCGCCCCGCCGCGCCGGGAGCGCGACATGCTCGGTGCGCTGCGCCCGCGCCTCCTCCGCCCAGCGGCGCCCCTCGAGCAGCTGCAGCTGCGCCGCACGCCCGGCGATGCACACCAGCGCGCCGCCGACCACGACTTCGACCGCGCGCAGCCGCACGGCGAGCTTCGCCATCAGCGCGGGTCTCCGGGCGGGAGCGGCAGCAGGATAATCTCGGAGTCCGACGGCAGGCGGAGCCCGAGCCGCTGGGCGCGCGGCACCAGCACGGCGCGACTCTCGGCTGCGCGCATGCGGCGCTCCAGGTCGGCGCGGTGGCCCTCGAGATTGGCGCGCCGGGTCCGCAGCTCCGAGAGCTCGCGCGCCATGGCGAGCGACGAGTTGTAGCGCGCGATCACGATCCAGGCGACCGCGAGGAACGCGATCAGCCACACCGCCAGCCAGTGCCGGCCCTTAAGCCTCACCGCTCACCTCGAAGGCCCGGAACCGCGCCGTGCGGGCCCGCGGGTTCGCCCGCAGCTCGTCCGCGGCCGGCCGTTGCGCCTTCTTGGTCAGCACTCGGCCGAGCGCCCGCCCCCGGCACGTGCACACCGGCTGGCGCGGCGGGCACACGCACGCCTTGCTCCAGTCGCGGAACGCGTGCTTCACGATGCGGTCCTCGCCCGAATGATAGCTGATCACGCCCAGCCGGCCGCCCGGCTGCAGCGCCGCGCGCAGCGCCGGGAGCGCCAGCTCGATCTGCTCCAGCTCCTGGTTCACCACGATACGCAGCGCCTGGAAGATGCGCGCGAAGTCGGCCGGGCCGGACCGCGGGCCCAGCGTTTCGCGGATCGCGTTCACGAGGTCGTCGCTCACGGCGAAGGGGGCGCGCGCCCGGCGCTTCACGATCACGCGCGCCAGACGACGCGCCCGGGGCGGCGGCGCGTCGGCGTAGTCCGCGAAGCAGCGCGCCAGCCGGTCGGCCGGCCAGCTGTTGAGCAGCTCCGCGGCGGGCACTCCCTGCCCCGGCGTCATGCGCATGTCGAGGGGCGCTCCCGGCCGGAAGGTGAACCCGCGTTCCGGCGCGTCCAGCTGGTGCGAGGACACGCCGAGATCGAGCAGGATACGATCCGGGCGGAACGCCGCGATGCTGCCCAGCACCTTGGCCGACGCGAAGGCACCGCTCGCGTAGCGGATGCCGTCCTCGCCAAGCCGCGCGCGGGCCGCGGCGATCGCCTCCGTGTCGCGGTCCACGGCGAGCACCTGCGCGCCCGCCGCGACGAGCAGCGCGGCGTGGCCCCCACCGCCCAGCGTCGCGTCCACGGCCCGGCGGCTCCCCTCCGCCCACGCCCGCACGACGTCCGCGAGCACGGACTTGTGATATGTGGACGTCACCACGCTCCCGGAAAAAGCGAAAGCCCCGCCTGCCGTGGCAGACGGGGCTCGGTGCGTCATCCCGCGACGCGGGTCCAGGCGGGGCTGACGGGGCTCGAACCCGCGACCTCCGGTGTGACAGACCGGCACTCTAACCAGCTGAGCTACAGCCCCCTGCGACGGAGCGCTGCAATATAGAGGCGCGCCGGAGCCAATTCAACGCCTAGAAGTTCCGGCACTTGAACGCCTGCTTCACCTTCGGCATCTGGTCCTCGAACCGCCCCAGGTTCTGCAACATGGCGTTCATCGTCGGCGCGTGGACCCGGGAGCCCAGGATCAGCGCTTCCTTGGTGCGGGCGATCCGGTCGTGCACCGCCTTCGCGTCCGCGCAGCTCTTCGATTTCACCATCTCACCGTACGGCGTTGAGAGCGTCGCGACCGACGCGAGACCGTACCAGAAGCTCGCCTGCACGCGGATCTGTTGACGCGGGCCGAGCGTGTCCGCCGGCGTGCTGGGGCTCACCAGCTGCAGCGTCTGGTCAAGCCAGGGATAGGCGCGGTCGTAGGCGCCCGCCTGTGCTACCTTCGAGCCACCCTGTAACAGGATGACCGCCGCGTTCAACTTGAGGGTCCCGTTCTCGGAGACACGCGCTTGGTATGCCCGCGCCGTGTCCACCCGGCCGCCACCTCGGACGATCGCCAGCGAGTCCCTCTTGAGCGCGGAGTCTGACAGGGCGAGCGCGCGGGTCACGTAGACTCTCGCAGTGTCGAGAGGCTCGACGAACGCGCGACGGAGCGCCAGCAGCCCGACCGTGTCCTTCGCTGTCTGGAGTTGGCGTGCTTTGGCGGTATCGTACACTGCTGCCGCCAGGGCCGCCTGCCCCACCGCCAGGTAGCTCGGCAGGTCGTTCGGATCGATGGCGATGACGTTCTTGTACGCCCATGCTGATGAGTCGGTCCTCCCGACCATCGCGTACGCGGCGCCGAGCGCCTTCCAGAAGGCCCCCGATTTCGCGAAGTGCCGGGCCGCAGCCCTACTGAAGAACAGCAGCCTCCCGGTGTCCGGCAGGGATTGCGCCGCCCCGATCGCGGCCTTGAGGAAGCTCGAGTCGGCGAGCACCGAGCTGTCGGCCTGCACCTTGGCGGTGAACCCATCGAGCACGCAGCGCCACAGCTCTCCTTCGATGCACACCCGACTCTTCATGTCGCTGAGCCGCTGCTCGCCGGGAGCGCGCGCCAGGCCTTCGTCGAGGATCTGGACGGCCCGCGGGTACTGCTTGTGCTGCCGCAGCAGCTCCGCGATGCCGAGCCGCAGGTTGGTGTTGTGGGGCTCACCCGCGAGCTCGTGGACGAACGCGTCGATCGCTTTCAGCGTGTCGCCCTTCATCTGCCAGAAATGGGCGACGTTCTCCCAAGCCGTCGCGTTCAGCGAATCACCCTTCGTGGCCCGCTCGGCCGCCGCCAACTGGCTGTCGATCGGCATCCGTTGGGCCTCGTAGATCGTGCCGATGCACAGATGCGCCGCCGTGAGATTCGGCTCGATCTGGAGCGCCTTGCGCGCCGACTCGAGTGCCTGCGACAGCTGGCCCTTCTGGCGCCGGTCGTTGCACTCGCGCGCCAGCTCGCCCGCGCGGATGATGGCGTTGAGCCGCTGCGCCACCTGCTCGGCCAGCGCCGTGGTCGTCCCCGGGTTCGCCGTCGACGCTGTGATGAGGAAGGCATAGCCGGAAGAGCCGATGTCCACGATGCGCACGCGGGCCGTCATCGTGCCGCCCGCGCGCTCGAACGTGCCGGCGTTGTACGCGTTGACGTTGAGGAAGCGCGCGAGCAGCGAGGCTTGCGACGGGTCCAGCAGCACGTCGCACGTGAAGTCAGACGCCTTCAGCGCTTCGCACAGCTTCGCTTTCGGCACCACGTAGGCCTTATAGCGGGCCGACGCCCCCACCTTCTCCCGCACGGCGTCCATCAGCGCGATGCTCGCCGCGGAATCGGCGGGCGTCTTCGCCTGCAGCGGCAGGAGCAGCAGCTTGGTCGTCGGCTGTGGAGTCGTGAGCTGCGCCGACGCGCTGCCAGCCGCGGCGGCCAGCAAGCCGGCCACCAGTCGTAAGCTTCTCACGCGCGCAGGCCTCCGTTGCAGCCTGATACCCCGAATGGGCGAAGAGGGATTCGAACCCCCGACTTCCTGCGTGTAAGGCAGGCGCTCTGAACCGCTGAGCTATTCGCCCGTCCCACGGCGGGTCGCTACAGGGCCAGGCCTACGGGGAAGAAGACGCAGTAGCCGAGCACCAGCAGAATCGGGGCCGCGGTGGTCGAGCCACGCGACAACAGCCAGTAGCCGGCCGCGAGCGAGACAACCGCCGCAGCGAGGAAGATGTAGTTCTTGGGCCCGAAATGCAGGCGCGACGGCGCGATACTCTGGTCGGGCATGAGCGCGCCAGAGTTTACCCGGCAATCCCAACCTCGTCAAGCAGTTGGACCTCCCTCGCCCGGCACGGTCCAGCCCTCGTCCAAGAGCGCGCGCCGCACCCGGTCGCGGCGGCGCCGCAGCACCACGAGCCACACCATCAGCGATCCCGTGACGGCCCAAAACAGCCCCACCGCCCCGGCCCAGGACAGCCAGCCGTAGCGGGACCGGACGTCCCGCTGCCACCGCTCCGCGAAGTCTCCCTCCGTCACCTGGTAGGTCGCCCGCAGGGCCGCGTCGAAGCTCGGATCCCGGGCGAGACGGTCGATCAGGGGCCCGAGTCCTTGCGGGCCGCCCCAGCGCGCCAGCAACAGCACCGCCGTCGTGGCCAGCGCGTAGGCGGTGGTCGCGTCGGAGCCGTCGGAGCGGAGGGCCCGGTCCACCTCGTCCAGATCGAGCGGTGCACCGCGCGCCACCTGCCAGTTGAGGCGGAGCGCGTCGAGACGGTCCCACTCCGCGGCCGCGACGGCGGCGTAGCCTTCCTCGAACCACAGCGGCAGGCGGCGACCAACCCGCCAGCGCAGCGCGAGGTGGGCGAGCTCGTGCCGGAGCGCGGCTTCAAGGTGGTCGGCCGGTCCGACGGACAGCAAGACGACGGTCCTGGCCTCCGGGAACGCCGCGCCTTCGCTCCAACGCGGCAGACGGCCCCTGGTGAGCGAGTCGAAGCGGGCGCGATCGGGGGCGAGCAGCAAGCGGATCGGGCGGTCGGCGAGCGGGCCTATGCCCGGAAACGGCGCGGCGCGGTCGGCGGCCTCCGCGAGCGCGACCGCAAGCGTGAGCTGCGCGGGCCACGCCACCGCCGTGACGCGCCCGACCTGTACGGCCTCGGGGCCCTGCACGAGCAGGGCGAGGAGCGCTAGGTGCGCGGCGGCTCCCCTCCCTGCAGCACGACCTGCAGGGTGTCCTGACATTTCTTGCCCCAGGGGTTGAACTTGTTCGCCTTGAACCCGTCCTCCCAGACCTGCTGCGCCTGGGCGGCTTCGCCCCCGAACCAGTAGGCGCGGCCCAGCTCGTAGTAGGCCTCGATCAGGTTGGGCCCGAGCTTGAGCGTCTTCTGGAAGAAAGTCTGCGCGTCCTCGTACATCTCGCGCTGCAGGTAGACCAGGCCGAGGTAGAAATGCGCGTACAGCGTGGCCTTCTTGTCGTTGTCGAGGCGGATCGCCTTGGAGAGGTGCTCGATCGCTTCCCCGAAGATGCGCTTCTTCAGGCAGATGTAGCCGACGTTGATGCGCGCCAGCGAGTTCGCCGGCTCCTTCATCAAGACCTTCTGGAAGGTCTGGAGCGCCTCGTCGTAGTCCTCGTGCAGCATCTGCGCCCAGCCGAGCAGGGATTCGCCCTGGGTCTCACCGGGGGCGAGCTGCAGCGCCTTCTGCAGCGATTGGATCGCGCCCGCGTAGTCGCCGAGCGAGATCAGGCTCCACCCCTTCTCGATGAACGTCGACGCGCCGATGTGGTCGGCGTGCAGGGCGGGCCGCGACCCGGTGAACTCGGGCGCCGACGCTTCCGCCGTGGAGGCGGCGACCTGCTTGTAGCGGTCCACCAGCTTGCGAATGTCCTCCCTGAGCTCGCCCAGCTCGGCGATCAGGGCGTCCACCTGCTTGAAGTAGGCGATGATCTCGCGCTTCACCGCCTCGCGCTCGGCGGCCCCCGCGACGCTGCCGAGCTTGCGCGCGATGGCGTCGTAGTCGGCCCGCAGGGCGCGGATCGGGCTCTCGGTGGTCACGCCTGTGTCTGCTCCTTGACGGTCGGCTGCACCGCCGCCTCGAGCGCGAGCTTCTCCTGCGAATTCAGCAGCCGCCCCGTGTTGAGCACGATGATGGTGCGCCCATCCTTCACGATGAGGCCGGTGATGTACTCGGCGGCGAGGCCCTTCACGATGGTGGGCGGCGCCGTGACCTCGGTGGCCAACAGCTGCAGCACCTCGGTCACCGCGTCGACGACGATGCCAAGCTTCGCCCCGTCCCACTGGAGGACGACGATGCGGGTCTCCTCGCGCAGCGGGGCCGGCACGCCCAGCCGTTTGCGCAGATCGATGAGCGGGACCGCGGTCCCCTGATACTGCAGGACCCCCTCCAGGAAGTCGGGCGCCTTGGGCAGGGGCGCCGGCGTGTCGTAGCGCAGGATCCGCTCCACCTGGAAGATGTTGAAGGCGAAGTCCTGCCCGGCGATCCGGAAGGTCACGAGTTGGACCTCGTCGCCGGTGCTCATCCGATGCGGTCTCCCAGGGCGTCGAGGTCGAGGATCGGGACGAGCGTCCCCATGCGCCGTGCGACGCCCGCGGCCCAGGGGAGCGACTCTCCGCCGGGGACGGGGAGCATGGCCTCGCGCACCACGTCGTCGGCGTCGTCGACCTCGAAGGCCACCGACCGCTCGCCCAGCGCGACGAGCACGGCCGTGTGGCCGCGCTCGGCGGGAGGGGGACGCTCGCCCAGGAGCGCTCCGAGGTGGACCAGCGGGACGAGGCGGCCGCGCAGCGGGGTGAGACCGCGCATCGCCTGCAGGGCGCGCGGCACCTCCAGCACCTCGCCCAGGTCGCCGACCTCGAGCACGCGTCCCAGCGGCAGGCCGTACGGCTTACCCTCGGCGCGGACCAGGAGATAGCCCGGGCTCATCGCGTTGCGCGGCTGGTCACGCGCCTCCGCACCAATTCGATCATGACCCGCTCGGCAATCTGTCCCAGCGGCAGAACCGCGTCTACGCCGCCGGCCTGCACCGCGGCGGCGGGCATCCCGGGAATCACGGACGACTCGCGGTCCTGGGCGATGCCGCCACCGCCGGCGTCGCGGATCGCCCGCAGCCCCTCGGCGCCGTCGCGCCCCATTCCGGTCAGCACGACGCCGACGCCCTGCGCCCCGAACACGGCCGCCACCGAGCGGAACAGCGGGTCCGCGGCCGGGCGCACGCCCCACACCGGCGCGCTCTGGTCGAGGGCGATCATCGGTCCGTCGGGAGCGGGCACCACTCGCATATGATAATCGCCCGGCGCCACGTACGCCGTGTCCGCGACCAGCGGCGCGCCGTCGTCCGCTTCCACGACGCGCAGCGCGCTCATCGAGTCCAGCCGCTCGGCGAGGCTGCGAGTGAACTTGGGCGGCATGTGCTGCACCACGAGCACGGCCGCGCCACACCCCGGGGAGAGCCGCGGCACCACGTCCGCGAGCGCGCGCGGGCCACCGGTGGACGCGGCGAGCGCGACGACGCAGCGCGCCCGCGCGCGCAGCGCGGTGTCCCCGCGGCGCGGCGCCACCGGCGGCCGGGCGAGCATCGGGACGCGCGACACGTCGGCGGCGAGGGCGCGCTCCACGGCGGCGACGAGCTGCGGGCCCATGCGCAGCATCGCCGCCCGGTCCGCCTCCTGCGGCTTGGCCACGATCTCCACGGCGCCGAGCTCCAGCGCCCGGATCGCGGCGCCGGTCCCCGGGCCGGCGTGGGCGCTCACGACCACGATGGGCCGCGGCGCTTCCGACATGATGTAGCCGATCGCGCCGAGGCCGTCGAGCTCGGGCATCTCGAGGTCCATCGTCACCACGTCGGGCTCGAACTGGTGCACCTTGCGCACGGCGTCGAACCCGTCCCGTGCCGTCGCGATCACGTCGAACCCGCGCAGCACGTCGCTCAGCACGCGCCGCATCAGGGCGCTGTCGTCCACCACGAGGACGCGCGGGGTGGAGCCGCGGCGCTCAGATGACGACGGCATCGCTCCCCACGGTCCGGATCTCGACGTGGCCGTCGACCACGTGGAAGCGGACGGAGCGGCCCGCGCCGCCGCCCACGGCCTGGCGCGCCAGCGGGATGGAGGCGGCGCGCAGGGCGTCGCGCGCGGCGACGACGTTGCGCTCGCCCATTTGCACGCTGCCCGGCGTCATCAGCTGGGCGAACATGCTCGCCCCGCCCGCGAGCTTCGCGACGAGGCGCCGGGGGTCGGCCCCGAGCGCCCGCAGCCGCTCGACGAGGAACGGCACCGCCGTGTCGGGAAACTTCGCGGGATTGGTGGCGTCGTGCGCGAGGCTGCGCGACGGCAACAGGATGTGGGCCATCCCCCCGGCGCCGGCGGCCGCGTCGTGCAGCATGATGGCGACGCAGGACCCGAGCCCGAGCGTGACGATGACCGCATCGCCGCGCTCCGCGGCCCACTCCGCCACCTTTACGATGGTCTCCTTCGGGGCGGGACTCATGCCGGCCGGCGGTAGATCCGCTCCCGCGGCTCCTCGAGCACGAGGCGCTCCCGCGCCGCCCCGAACAGCGTCTCGACCTTGCCGAGCAGCAGGACGCCTCCCGGCGCGAGGGCCTCGGCGAACGCCAGGAAGAGCCGCTCCTGCGTCGGTCGATCGAAGTAGATCACCACGTTGCGGCACACGATCAGGTCGTACGGGGGCGCGGGCGGCGGCTCGCACGTGAGGTCGTGTTTCAGCACGCGCACGAGGCGCTGCAGCGCCGGGCCCGGGCGGCGCGGCGCGTCGGCGGTGAAGTAGCGTCGCACGAGCTCCGCCGGCGTTTCGCTGAAGGCGCTCTCGGGGAAGGCCGCGGCGCGCGTGCGCTCGAGGCTGGTGCGGTCCACGTCGGTCGCATCCACGCGCGCCCGGCCGAGCCGGCCCTCCTGGTCGAGTCGCCGCCCCGTCTCGGCCAGCGCGACCGCGATCGTATAGGGCTCCTCGCCCGACGCGCACCCCGCCGACCAGACCCGCACCTCGCCGCGGCGCCGCTCCCACAGCTCGACGAGGTAGGGCGCGAGCGCGCGCCACGTCTCGGCGTTGCGGAAGAACTTCGTCACGTTGATCGTGAGAGCGTCGAGCAGCAGGTCGTATTCGCCCGCGTCGCCGTCGAGCAGCCGCGCGTAGTCCTCGAAGGTGTGGACGCCGCGCGCCCGCATGCGCACCGCGATGCGGCGCCGCAGGCACTTCTCCTTGTAGGCCTCGCAGACGACGCCCCGCGCGTCGGAGATCTTCCGGGTGAGCGCCCGAAAGGCCCGCGCGTCCTGCTCCGGCGTCACGACAGCGCGCTCAGCGTGTCCAGATTGGCCTTGACGAGCTCGTGCTTGGGGTTGAGCTCCAGCGCCTTGCGCCACAGCTGGGCCGCCAGCTCCCGGTCGTTCCGCTTGTAGGCGATGTTGCCGAGCTTGAAGTACACGTCGTCCCCGAGGTCGGGGGCGAGCTCCACGGCGCGGCTGTAGGCGTCCCACGCCTCGTCGTAGCGCGACCCGCGGTAGGCGAGGTCGGCCAGGTTCTTGGACAGCTGCGGCAGCGACGGCTCGTTCTTGCGGGCGGTGCGCACCAGCTCCTCCGCGGCCTCGAGGTCGCCGGCCAGCTCCTTCAGCACGGCCAGGTTGTTGAGCAGCACGGCGTGCGTCGGGTAGGCGGCGGCTGCCTCCCCGGCCAGCTGCTCGGCGAGCTCGAAGTCCCCCGCCCCCGCGGCCGCCAGGGCGCGCGCCCAGTACCACGCGGCGGGCGGCGTCTCGCCCGCGAGCTCCTTCGCGCGGTCGAGCCGGCCGGCGGCGCTCGCGTAGTCGCCCTGCTTCAGGGCGACGATGCCCCACCCCAGGTACACGCGGACGTCCGTGCGGGCACGCGCCGCCGCCTCCGCGTAGGCAGCCTCCGCCTCCTTCAGCCGGCCGAGCTGCTCGTAGGCGTAGGCGAGGTTGTGGAACACCGCGGGCCGACCACCCCCCTTCTCGGCCGCGAGCCGCAGGGCCTCCATCGCTTCACGCCAGCGCGCCTGCTTCAGGGCGACGAGCCCGATGAAGAAGTGGGCGTTCGCCTCGCCGGGCCGCAGCTCCGCCACCCGCCGGAACTCGCGTGCCGCCTCGTCCAGCATCCCGGTCTTGTAGAAGGCGATGCCCAGGTTGCGGTGCTCCTCGACGCGGGCGTCGGTGATGTGCCGGTCCACCGCCGACGCGGTGCGGCCCGCACGATGCACGAATCCGGCGGTGATCAGGCCGTAGAGGGCCTTGCCGATCTCGAATTCCCCGAGCCCGGAGTCCTCGATCACCTGGTTCATGTCGCGCGCGCCGTCGAGCAACGGCAGCACGCGCTGCTGCGTTTCGGTGAGCGCGGCCTCGCTGATCGCGAGCCGGTCCTTGTCGACGGTGAAGATCAGGTCGAACGAGGGGATCTTCTTCTCGATCAGGCTCCACTCGTCCACCCGGCGCGCGCCTTCGAGCAGCAGCGACTCCGGGTTGATGTTGACCAGGAAGTCCTGGCGCTCCGGCCGCACCTCGCTCTCGAAGTTGAAGGTCCCCTGGGTCCAGGTGAAGAGATAGTAGACCGATTCTTCGATCTGGACCCGCATGTAGCGCTCCAGGTCCTCCTGGCTGATCACTCCCATCCCGACCAGGATTTCGCCCAGCTTCTTGTCGCGCTCCTTCGATTGCCGGTGGATGGCGGCGTCGAGCTGGTCCGACCTGATCTTCTGGTGCTTCACCAGAATGTCGCCGAGCCGGTCGCGCCGGTTGACGATCGAGGCGTAGCAGATGCGCCCCTTGTCGAAGTAGATGTAGCCGAAGTTGGAACGATCCGCGATCGAGAGACACCCGGTCTTCTGCCCCAGCGCCAACAGCTGCAGCACGTCGGGGAGCGAAGCCTCCTTGAGCGAGCCTTTGATCGCCATGCTAGCGGTATTCCTCGATCAGGCGGTCGGCGACGTCCGGCCAATCCCACACCATCTTCTCGCGGCTCTTCACCCCGCCCATGCTCGAGACCACGATCCCGCTGGTGCGCAGCCCGCCGGAGCGCCGCGCCTCGCGCGGCTGTCCCTCCAGCACGTCGCGCGCCAGCCCGGCGGTGAGCGGCACGTCTTGCGCCGCGGCGCTGCTCACCACGCGTTGCAGCACGGGAATGAGGCTGCGCACGGAGTCGACCGGGCGATCCGCCAGATAATCGAGCAGGGCCGCGTCAGGCGGGGTGCCCGGCTGGGCCAGCGCCTGCTCCAAGAAGTGTCGCTTCAGTTCGCGGTCCGGCTCGGAGATCTCGGCCACGAGCCCGCCGCCCAGACGGGTGACGATGCGCTCCTCCAGTCCCTCGAGGGCGCCGGGTGGCGCGGGCGCCGTGAAGACGAGCTGGCGCTCCTTGTCGAGGAGCAGGTTGAAGAGGTTGAACAACTCTTCCTGGGTGCGATCCTTCCCCGCGAGCAGGTGAACGTCGTCGAGCAGCAGTGCCGTCGCGCGCCGGTAGCGCGCGCGCCACCAGTCCACCCGGTCGCCGTCGATCGCGGCGATCAGCTCGTCGATGAACGCCTGAGTCGAGAGGCATGCCACCACCGCTCCCCTGGCGCGGGCGAGCTCCAGGCCGATCGCGTTCAGCAGATGGGTTTTCCCGAGCCCGCTCTTCCCGACCAGGACGAGCGGATTGTACTTCTTCCCGGGCCGCTTGATCACGTCGCGCGCGGCGCTCACCGCCACGTCGTTCGACGGGCCGACGGCGTAGGTCGCGAGCGCGAACGCCGCCGAGGGACCCGGCGGCGGCGCCGCGCCCGTGCGCACTTCTGCCGCCGCCGCCTCCGCATCGGCGAGGCGCTCCGGATCGCGGAACTGGCTCTGTCCCGAGGCCTGCGGGTCGAGCTGCGCCACCTCGGTCTCCAGCACCTTCAGACGCTCGACGTCCTTCTCGTAGGCGTCGATCGCGTCATCCACCGCGGCCGGCGCTTGCTGCTCGAGCAGCGCCTCGAGGCGTCGCGTGCGGTAGCCTTCGCCCTCCCACCGCAGGATCGCCTCCGCGACCCGCGCCCGCCACGCCTCGACGGCCTTGCCGAGCCCCACGGTCACGTCGGCGAGGAACTGCCCGAACTCGTCGCCGGCCGGCGCGGCGCCGCGCGCCACGGCGGCGCCCGCCGGTACCGCGGCCTCCGCTTTCAAGCCGAGCAGCTGCTTCGCCGTCGCCGCGTTGATCTGCGTCTCGTTGACGGCCTGGTAGGCGACCAGCCGGTTCAGCGCGCCCATCAGCTCCCGCACGTTGTCGAACGCCGCCCCCGCCACGGTCTCGAGCACGCCCGGCGCGAACCGCGCGGCGCGCTCCTCCGCCTTCCGCCGCAGGATCGCGACCCGCGTCTCGTAGTCCGGCGGCCCGATATCGACGACCAGCCCGCCCGAGAACCGCGAGATCAGGCGCTCGTCCAGATCCGCGATCTCGCCCGGTGGCCGGTCGCTCGTCAGCACGATCTGGTGCGCGGCCACCTGCAGCGCCTCGGTGAGCCGCAGCAGCTCGGACTGCATCTCCTTGCGCTTCGCGAGGAACTGCACGTCGTCCACCAGCAGCACGTCCACTCCCTGGAAGCGACGCCGGAACGCGTCGCCCTGGCCGGCCGCGATGGCGGCGTGAAACGCCTCCACGTATTCGTCGAGCGTCAGATACTCGATGTTGAGCCCCGGGGCGAGCTTCTTCGCGGCCTGGCCGATCGCCATGAGGAGATGCGTCTTGCCGAGCCCCGAGCCGCTGTAGACGAACAGCGGGTTGTAGGCCGACCCGGGCGTCTCGGCGACGGTGCGCCCGGCGGTGACGGCGAGGCGGTTCGCCGCCCCCACCACGAAGGTGTCGAACGCGTATTTGGGATTGAGCGCGGTCGTCACGCCGTACTCCCGGCGGCGAGCCGCTTCAGCACCAGCTCGGAGATCCCCTTCAGCGTCTCGAATACGCCCGTGCCGTGCAGCGCGTCGGCCGCGAAGCTCGGCACGCCGCGGAAGTTGAGGGCGTCGTCGAGGTCCGCCGGCGAGAGGATCAGCTCCCGCGGCAAGTCCTGCTTGTTGTACTGCATGGCGAGCGGCACGGCGCGGACGTCCACACCGTGCTCCAGCAGGTTGCTCTGCAGGTTCTGGAGGCTCTCCACGTTCTCGTCGAGCTGGCGCGCCTGGCTGTCGGCGACGAACACGACCCCGTCGGCGCCCTGCAGCACGAGCCGGCGCGTCGCGTTGTAATAGACCTGGCCCGGGACCGTGTAGAGCTGGAACCGGGTCGCGAACCCGGAGATCTGGCCCAGGTCGATCGGCAGGAAGTCGAAGAACAGCGTGCGGTCGGTCTGGGTGGCGAGCGAGACCAGCCGCCCGCGGCGAGCCTCGGGGACCCGCCCGTACACGTAGTGCAGGTTGGTCGTCTTGCCGGAGCGTCCGGGCCCGTAGTAGACGATCTTGCAGGTGATCTCGCGCGTCGTGAAGTTGACCAGCGACAAGGGCCTACCTCCCGAACAGCGTGTTGAGGCTGTCGCTCAACTCGCGCTCGAAGTCCGCTGCGAGCACCTGCTTGGGCACGCCTTCCTTCGGACACGCCGCCTGGAGATCCGCGACGAGCTGCTCGAAGAATAACTGCACCAAGCCGACCGACGAAACTTCGAGGTCGTAGACGACGAGCACCACGAGCATCCCACGCGCCGTGCCGAAGCCCGCCAGGAAGATGCCGTGCCGCTCGCCCTGGTGAGTCAGGGCGGCGAACGGCGGCTGCTTCAGCTCCTTCGCCATCGCGGCCGTGGAGGCAATGATGGCGGCTCCGAGCGCCGCGGCCGACATCACCTCCACCGCCCGGGAGAAGCCGTGTTGGGCCATCACCTGCCCCGCCGACGTCATCACGAGGACCAGGCGCGCCTCCGCCTCCTTCGTGAACTTGACGAGGGGCTGGAGCGTCCAGGCCTCGACGGCGCGCGTCGTCATCGCACGGCCTCCGCGGCGCGCAGCAGCTCCAGGCGCACCAGACCGACGTTGACGTCGGGCTCGGCCACCGCCACCACGACGATCCCCGAGGCCGCGGGCACGACCAGCAGGGCCCCCTGCTCGCCCTGCAGATGCCAGAACACGCTCGCGCCCACGCCCGCGGCCGCCATCGCCCGGCGCAGCCGGTTGGCCAGGCTGGCGGCGAGGGCGGCGACGGCCGACCCCTTGATCCCCTCCATCAGATGCTCCGCCACGACGAGCCCGTCGTCGCTCGAGACGATCATCGCCCCGCGCACCCCGCGCACGCGGGTGACGAGGTCGAGCGAGCGGGCGTAGCCGGTGGCGGTCACGCCTGCTGCTCCAGCCAGCGCCGCGCGGCCATGGCGGCCCGCTGCGCGATGATCGCCAGCCGCCCCATCGGGACCGACCGGTCGCGCACCACCAGCAGGAGGGCGTCGGGCCCGGGTTGGGCGAGGTGGACGTGCCCGAGCTGGCCCTCGGCCGCGAGTCCGGTCCAGGCGCCGAATCCGAGCAGCTTCGCCGTGCGCCCCGCCTCCAGCGAGACGCCGGCCAGGTAGGCGGCGACCGCCTCGGTCACGTCGGCGCCGTTCCAGTCGCGCAGCGCCCCGCCCAGCACGCGGCCCGCGGCGTCGAGCAGCAGCAGCCCCTCCTGCGCGCCCTCGAGCCCGGCGAACACGCGACGGTCCTCGAGCGGCCCGGCGGGCGGCGCCATCGGCTCCTCGGGCACGGGGGGGGACGGGGGCGCGTCCGGCCGCAGGGCCGCGGCGTGCCCGGCCGGCCGGGCCGCCGCGCTGCCCATGGGCTGGCCCCGGACCATCGCGAGCGCCTGCTGGATCGTGAAGTCGTCCGGCGCCACGCGCTCCGCCTCCTCCAGGTGAGCGACCGCCTGCGCCACGTCGCCGACCTTGAAATAGAGGAAGGCGAGCCCCTTGAGCGCGCCCATGTGGCCGGGCGCGATGCGCCGGGCCATGTCCCACTCGTCGAAGGCGCGCTCGTAGTCGCGCTTGTCGGCGAGGATGCGCGCGTACAGGTCGTGGGCATCGGCCAGGTGCGGGTGGCGCTCCAGCCCGTTCAGCGCGACCCGGTGAGCGGCGTCGAGCTGCCCCCGCTGTCGCAGCAGATCGGCGAGCCGCAGGAACACGAGGCTCTGCGGATCGCGCGCCAGCTCGGCCGAGAGCGTCTTGATCTCGTCAGCCATGGAACCCCGCTCTGCTGTCCGCGAGCGTTTGCGCCGCGGTCTTGGCGCGTCGCACTTCGCCCTGCTGCGCGAGCTCCGTCTCCGACCGCGCGGCGAGGCGCTCCCACCGGCTCCACTGCTCGACCGCTTCGGCAAAACGCCCGATCGCGGCCAGGGCGTACCCGAGGTAGCGGTGCCCGGCCGCGAGCAGCGGGTCGAGCGTCAGCCCGCGGCGCAGCTCGTCCACGGCCTCGGCCGCACGGCCTGCGGCGAGGTGCGCCCGGCCCAACAGCAGGTGCACGACGGGGTCGTGCGGATACAGGCTCCCCGCCTGCTCGGCCGCTGCGCGGGCCGCCTCCAGGTCCTTGCGGGCGAGCGCCTCCTCGGCCTGGGCCACGAGCGCGGCGAGGTCCGCGGCGCCGCTGGTGCGCTCGCGGCGCAGTGTGCCCGGGTCCGCCAACACCACGACCCCGGCGCTCTCCAGCCCGAACAGGGTCTTCGCCACGTCGAACTCCGACCGCCCGAGCTCCCGCGCGATGGCGCGCACGTCGCGCTGTCCGTCCACCGCCGCGAGCACCTCCCACTCGGGCGGCAGCAGGTCGAGCTCGCCCCCGCCGTCGGACGGCGGCGGTGCGAGCGCCGCGATCACGCCGAGGTGGGGGATGCGGCTCTCGATGCGCGACCACTCGTCGATGCGGCGCGCCCCCTCCATCAGCAGCGCTTCCGTCGGGATCCGCACGGTCGCCGCGGGGGGGACGTCGAGCAGCGGCCCCTCCACGAACGAGAAGTAGCCCTCCCGCCAGCTCATCACCTCGAAGATCACTTCCTCGACCTGGAAGCGAAGCTGGCGCTCCAGCTCGCGCGGCGTGATGGCGCCGAGCGCCACCAGGATCTCGCCCAGTCGCCGCTTGTCCCCCTGGCGCTGCTGCATGTCGCGCGCGCGCTCGAGATCCGCCTCCGCGATCTTCCCCGTGCGGAGCAGCAGGCTGCCGAGCGGGTGCGGGTTGCTGCGGATTTCGGCGTAGACGACGGTGCCGTCCTCGAAGTGGATCGTCCCGGCGTTGTGCCGCACCTCGGAGGTGACGCGCAGCACGCCGGTCTTCCGGCTCAGGTCGAGCAGCTGGAAGACGTCATGGATCCCGAGCTCGCGCAGCGGGCCTTCGATCGCCATGGCTACGCCGCGTCGGAGGCGAAGATGTGTTGCAGGTCGAGCGCCGTGCGGGCATGCATGCGCGCGCGCTGCGCGAACGGCCCGCTCGGGTCGAGCCGCGTGACCCGCTCCCACGCCTGGACCGCCTCGGCGTAGCGGTGCAGCCGCGCCAGCGCGACGCCCAGCTGAAACACGGCCTCCACCTGGTCGGGGTCGAACTTGAGCGCCCGGCGGAACGCCTCCAGTGCCGCCTCGTGGCGCTTGTCGTCGAGCAGGGCGCGTCCCAGAAGCAGCAGGGCCGGCAGGTCATAGGGATCCTGCTCCAGCGTCTCGGCGAGCCGCCGGATCGCCTGCGGCACCTGCCCCGAGCGCCGCAACAGGTCCGCCAGGGCGAGGTTCGCGTCGCTGAGGGTGGGCAGCACCTCGAGCGCCCGCTCGTACGCCTCCTGCGCCTCCCGCCACTCCTCGCGCTCCTCGTGCAGGCGGCCGAGGTCGACCCACACCTGCACGTAGCCCGGGTCGAGCTCGAGGGCGCCGCGGTAGGCCGCGAGGGCGCCGCCCTTGTCGCCTACCTTGAGGGCGACGTCGCCCTGGAGCTTGTGGAGATCGGCGCGGTCGGGCGCGCGCGTTTGCGCTTGCCTCAGGGCGGTGAGGGCGCCGGCGGCATCCCCCGCCGCGGCGCGGCCCCGCGCCGCGACGACCAGGGCCTCGACGTCGTCCGGGGCGAGCGGCAACAGCTCCTCCGCGAGCGCCGCCGCCTCGGCGGTGCGCCCCAGGGCGAACAGCGCCTTCACCTCGCCGAGCCGTGCGTTGGGGCGGTCCGGGGCGAGCCCCCGCGCCTCGTGATAGCGCTCCAACGCCTCGCCGTGCAGGCCCCGCCGCGCGAAGATGTCGCCCAGCAGCACGGCGGCTTCGGCGCGGTCGGCGCCGCGCTGCACCGCGCGCACCGCCTCCGCCGCCGCGACGTCCATGAGGCCCTTGCTCACGTAGTCCCGTGCCAGCGCGAGCGGATCGTCCACCCGGGGAGGCGCGGGCTCGGTGGCGGGTGCGGGCTGCAGCTCCTGGAAGATGTTGTCGAGCAGGCGCTCGTCGAAGGCGAAGTTCTCACCCAGCGTCTCCGCCGTGACGTCGGCGGAGATCTCCGGTGCGATGCCGATGGTCGCCTTCTCGTACTGCAGGTCGATCGTGAGCTGGAATTTCTGCGACACGTAGTAAGGGTCGAGCTCGAGCGCCCGCTTGGTGGCGCGGAGCGCGCCGTCGAAGTCGCCCAAGTTCGAGAGGGTGAAGCTCAGATTGTAGTGGGCGCCCGCGTGCTCGGGGTCCGTCTCGACCGCGCGCACGAACGCGTTGCGCGCGTCGGTGAAGCGCTTCAGCTCCACCAGCACGAGGCCGATCCCGTTCCAGGCCGCGGCGGAGCGCGGCTCGGTCGCCAGGACCTGGCGGTAGGCCTCGAGCGACAGTTGGAAGCGCCGCAGCTGGTACAGCAACAGCGCCAGGTTGAGCCGGGCGGCCGAGAAGCCGCCCCGCAGCTGCAGCGCCGTGCGCAATGCCTCGATCGCCTCCTCGGTATCGCCCGCGTGCGCGACCACCACGCCCAGGTTGTTCCACGCCAGCGCGTACTTGGGGTCCACCTCCACCGCCTGGCGGTAGGAGGCAAGCGCGTCGTCGGCGCGGCCCGCCTGGTGGAGGACCACGCCCCGCTCGTTCCACAGCTTGGGCGAGTCCGGGACCTCGCGGATCAGCGTCTCGTACAGCTCGAGCGCCGCCCCGAAGTCGCGCTTGAGGAGGTGGACCTCCGCCATCGCCTGGAGCGTGAGGCGGCGGTCCTCGCCGCGCTCCAGCGCCATCCGATAGGCACGCAGCGCCTCGTTGTAGTAGCCCTTCTGGCGGAACGCGAGCCCGAGGTTGTAGTGCGCGAGCTCGTTCCCCTCGACCACCTGGGGCTCCGGGCTTTCGCGCGCCCGCAGCTGCTGGCTCCGGCGCTCGGCGTTGTAGCGCTCGAGCGAGAGGTTGGTCTGCGCTCGAGCGAGCGGCGGGTTGAGCTGGATGGCGCGCTTCGAAGCGGCGCGCGCCTCCTGGTGGCGTCCCATGTCGCCGAGCACGAACGCCATCAGATAGTGCGCGTGCGCGTTGTCGGGGTTCAGCTCGACCGCCTTCTCGAGCGCCTGCAGCGCCTCGGCGTTCAGGCCCCGGTTGTAGTAGATCTCGCCGAGGTAGAACCACACGACGCTCGAATCGGGATCGAGCTCCCGGGCCCGCACGAACCACTCGGTCGCCACCTCCGGCCGCCCGCGGTTTTTCTCGGCGAGCCCGAGCTGCAGGATCGCCGCCACGTCCTTGGGGCGCTGGCCCAGCAGCTGTTCGAACTCGGCCACCGCCTCCGCCTGCTGCCCCAGGATCGCGTAGGCGCGGCCCAGCTCCCAGCGCGCATCGCGGTCGTCCGGGGCCTGCCGCAGGCGCTCCCGCAGCTCGGCGACGCGGCGGTCGTAGTAACCCGAATTGTGGTAGGCGATTTCGAGGTTGCGCTGCGCGACCTGCATCTTCGGGTCGAGCTCGAGCGCGCGGGAGAACTCCGCGATCGCGTCTTCCAGCAGGCCCTTCTGGAAGTAAAGGACGCCCAGATTGCTGTGCGCCCCGGCGTCCGAAGGGTCGATCCGGCGGGCGAAGGATCGGAGGACGGCGAGGTCGCGGTCCGAAAGCGCCGGCGCCGTCACGGGTCAGGTCAGCCGGATGGCGTCAAAGATGGCCTTGAGGGACGCCAGATCCGGGAGCAGCAGGAAATGTCCCCGGAGCCCCTCCGCCGAGTCGATGTGGAACTCGGTCTCGACGCAGAACACGAAGTCGCGCTCGTGCCCGAAGTTGAGGTACGTCGTGGTGAGCACCGCCGCCGACACGTCCACCACCAGGCTCGGCACGGACGGGAGCAGGAGCATCCCCATGAAGTCGGACAGCGCGTTCATGTAGGCGCCCGAGAGGATGTTGCCGGCCTCCTTGAGGCACGATTGCTCCAGCACGTCGAACGTGGCCGTGGTGCCGAGCGGCCGGCGCAGCAGCATGTCGCACACCTTGCGACCCACCGCCTCCGGGAAGAGCAGCAGGGTGCGCCCGGTCAGGTCGCCGAGCATGTGCATGAGCACCGCGGCGACCACATCGCTGGCATTGCCCAGCAGCTCGGGCACCTCTTCCAGCCGCGCGATGTTGATCTCGGGCACGCTGATCATGATGCGGCGGTTGGTGAGCTGGGACAGCGCCGTGGCGGCGTGCCCGGCGCCGATGTTCGCCACTTCCTTGAGCGCGTCGAGCTGCAGCGCCTTGAGATCCCGGACGTCTTCCATCCCCGCTCCCGCCTACACGAGTCCGCCGGCGTCGAGGATCAACGCCGGGACTCCGTCTCCCATGATGGTCGCCCCGCTGAAGACGGGGAGCGTCCCCTGCGGTGCGTCGAAGCCCTTCACCACGATCTCCTGCTGCCCCAGCATCCCATCCACGACGACGCCCGAGCGCCGGTCCCCCATCTCGAGCACGATGATCGGCCGCCGCGGCGGCGGCGCGTCGCCGGCGACGCCGAGCAGCTGCCGCAGGTAGACGAGCGGCACCACGCGGTCGCGCAGCACGATCGCCTCGCGCCCCTCGACGGTCGTCGTCGGCGCCGCCCCGAGCTCCACCGTCTCCGCCACGTAGGTGAGCGGTAGGGCGTAGCGCTCGCGCCCCACGCTCGCGATCAGCGCCCGCACGATCGCGAGCGTGACCGGCAGCCGCAGCACGAACGTCGTGCCCTTGCCCGGCTGCGAGCGAATCTCGATCGAGCCGCCCAGTGCCCGCAGCCGCGTCACGGCCACATCGATCCCGACCCCCCGGCCCGAGACGTTCGTCACGGCGTCCGCCGTCGAAAACCCGGGCCGCGCGAGCACCCGCAGCAGCTGGTCGTCGGTGAGCGCCTCCGCGTGCGGGTCCACCAACCCGTCGCGCCGCGCGCGCTCGAGAATGGTCGCGCGGTCGATGCCGCGGCCGTCGTCCGTCACGCTGATCGCCACGCTCGAGCGCTCGCGCAGCGCCGTGAGCACAATCTCCGCCTCGGGGTTCTTGCCCCGGCGCCGCCGCTCCGCCGGCGGCTCGATTCCGTGGTCCACCGCATTGCGCAACAAATGCATGAGCGGGTCGCCCAGCTCGTCCAGGATGGCGCGGTCGAGCTCGATCTCCTTCCCTTCCACGCGGAATGCCACCTGCTTGCCGAGCTGGCGCGCCAGGTCCCGCACCAGCCGCGGGAACCGGTCGAACACCTGCCACACGGGCGTCATCCGCGCCTGGATGATCTCCGCCTGCAGGTCCGCCGTGAGGCGCGAGATCTGGATCGTGACGTCGTCGATCGCGGGGTCACGCCGCTCGGCCGCGAGCTCATTGAGCCGCCCCCGCGCCGTGACGAGCTCGCCGATCAGGTCCATCAGCCCATCCAGCCGGCGGAGGTCGACGCGCAGGTGACGGCTGCGCGCGGGCTCGACCGCGGCGCCCGCTGCGGCGGCCGGCGCCGCCGCGCGCCGCTCTTCCTCTTCAGGGAGCGTGACGCTCTCGACATCCCCCGTCGCTCGCAGCCGCTCGCGGATCTGGTCGGCCGGCGCGGCGGACTCGAGCCGGAAGGCCAGCCGCCCGTCGAAGTCCTCAGCCTCGAACGCCGCGGGCGGCGGACTGACGGCATGCACGGCGCCGAGGGCCTGCGCGCGTTTGAGGAGCAGCAGCGCGCGCCCGCCTTTGAGCGGCGCCTCGGCGCGCAGCACGACCTGCACCAGGCGTCCGGGGGCGGCGAGCGCCTCGATGGGGGGTGGAGGCGGCTCCCGCGCCGCCGCCGCGCGGCCCGCCTTACCGCCGGCGCGCGCGGCCGCCCGGTCCAGCTCGGCCGTGATCGCGGAGAGGTCGAGGTCGCGCTCGCGTCCTCGCACCGACAGCTCGACCGCCTGCTCGAGGGCGTCGCGGGCCCGGAACAGGAGCTGCAGCAGCTCGTCCGTCGCGGGGTGTGCGCCGCGGCGCAGATGGTCGAGGAGGTTCTCGGTGCGGTGGGCGAGGTCGGTGACGGCGGCGTAGCCCATCGTGGCGGCCATGCCCTTCACGGTGTGTACGGCGCGGAACAGGCCGCCCACCGGCTCCAGCGAGGCCGGCTTGCGCTCCCACGCGAGCAGCAGCTGGTTGCAGGCGCTCAAGTGCTCCCGGCTCTCCGCCAGGAACAGCTCCGCGTACTGCGACAGATCCATGTGTTAGCCCAGCACGCGCTGCACGGCTTCGAGAACGCGCGACGGTTGGAACGGCTTCACGACAAAGTCCTTCGCCCCCGCCTGGATCGCTTCCACCACCAGCGCCTGCTGCCCCATCGCGCTGCACATGAGGATCTTGGCGTCCGGATCATGCTTCACGATCTCCCGCACCGCGTCGATGCCGCCCATGTCCGGCATCACGATGTCCATCGTCACCAGGTCGGGCTTGAGCTGCTTGTACCTCTCGACCGCCTGCACGCCGGTTTCGGCTTCGCCCACGACTTCGAAGCCGGCCTGGGCCAGGATGTCGCTGATCATCGTCCGCATGAAGATGGCGTCGTCGCAGACGAGGACAGTGTGGCTCACACACCCTCCCTATGAAGGCATCACGGGGGTTAACAGCGCGTCGGTATCGAGGACGACGAAGAGGTGGCCGGCGCGGCGACCGACGGCCCGCACGAGGGTCGGGTCGATGCCGGGGAGCGCCTGCCGGCGCTCCAGCGCGCCCCCGTCCACCGTGAGGAGGTCGACGACTTCGTCGACGGTGAAGCCGAGGACCCTGCGGCCCCCGCCCACCTCCAGCAGCACCGTCGTGCCGCCGTCCGAGCCCGTGGGCGGTTCCGGCTGGCCCAGCGCCCGCCACCCTTCCACGACCGTGACCAGGGTCCCGCGCACATTCACCAACCCCGCCACCACCGGGGGCGCCCCGGGGATTCGCGTGGCTTGGAGCCGCGGCAGGATCTCCCGCACCGTTTCCGCCTCGGCCGCGCAGGTGAGGCGCCCTACCCGGAACAGGAGCAGTCGCACTACCCCGGCGTCACTCATCCGATGCGAAGAAGCCAAGATACTGCAACGGGTTGCGTTGAGCAAGCAAACTCGGATCGGCGGCCGCTTCCGCGAGCGCCGGCACGAGATCGGCGGGCCATTCGGATCGCAGCGCGAGGCGCGCACCCGTCAGGGGATGGTCGAAGGCGAGTGCCGCCGCGTGCAGCAGCTGCCGCGGAGCGAGCGTCTCGAGGCGCTCGGCGGGGCGGCGCTCGGAGGGCGTGACGCGCCGGCTGCCCCCGAACGCGTACTCGCGATCGCCCACGACCGGATGACCCACGTGCGCGAGGTGCACGCGCACCTGATGCGTGCGCCCCGTGCCGAGCCGGACCCGCAGCAGATCGACCTGCGCGAAGCGCGCGACGACGGCCGCGTGGGTCACGGCGTGCCGCCCGCCGGCGAGCACGGTCATGCGCTTGCGGTCCTTGGGATGGCGGGTGATCGGCGCCTCGATCGTGACCGGGCTCTTCGCGAAGTGGCCCCAGGCGAGCGCGGCGTAGAGGCGCTCGACGCGCCGCTGCTCGATCATGGTGGCGAGGCGGCGGTGCGCCGCCTCCGTCTTCGCGACGAGGAGCAGGCCCGACGTGTCGCGGTCGAGCCGGTGCACGATGCCGGGCCGGCCCTCCGCCCCGGGCGCGAGCGGCGTGCCCCGCCCCGCGAGCACGTTCACCAGCGTGTCGTCCCAGTGTCCCGGGCCCGGGTGGACCACAAGGCCCGCCGGCTTGTCGAGCACGGCGAGGTGCTCGTCCTCGAACACGAAGGTCAGCGTGTGGTGAGCGGGGGCATAGCTCCTGGGGGGCGGCGCGTCGGGCGGGAGCGTGACCGTGACGACCGCGCCGCGCTCCAGCCGTGCGGAGGCGCGCAGTGGCCGGCCGCCCGCGCTGACGCACTTGTCGGCGACGAGGCGGGCCGCGACCGTGCGCGACATGGCGAGCTGATCGGCGAGAAAGCGGTCGAGGCGCTCGGTCTGGGCGGCGACGACGCAGAACGTGACGGTGGCCGCCGTCACGGCTGCTCGACGGCTCTCGCCTCCTTGGCCCGCTCCTGCGCCCGCCCTTCGAGCCAGAGGGAGACCGCGAGCGCGATCGCGCCCACGGTGATGGCCGAATCGGCGACGTTGAACGTCGGCCAGCGGGCGGACCCGATGCCCACGTCCACGAAGTCCACCACGCCCTGCGCGCTGCGGATGCGATCCACGACGTTGCCGACGGCCCCCGCACACACCAGGGCGAGCGCGACGACGCGGAACCGGTCGCCCGGCCGCGTGGCGAGCACCATCGAGCGCAGCACGACGAGCGCCACGAGCGCGAGCCCGAAGAAGATCCAGCGCGAGTAACTGCCGAGGCAGAGCCCGAACGCGGCGCATTGATTGTACACGAGGCGCAGCTGCACGTACTCGCCGATCACCGGCACCGGCAGGTGCCGGGCGAGCAGCGTCTCGGCGACCACCTTGGTGACGACGTCTGCGACGAGGACCGCCGCCGCCGCGGCCCAGAACAGGCGACGGTCAGCGCCGTTTGCCATCTTCCTCTTTCGCCTTGCAGCGGATGCACAGCCGGGCGTGCGGGAGGGCGTCCAGCCGGTCGAAGCCGATGTCCTCGCCGCACTGCTCGCACTTACCGTACTTCTCCGGCGTGGCGTACAGGCGGCGCAGCGCCTCGTTCACGTGCCAGAAGTAGCGGCCCTCCTGCGACGCGAACAGGAACGCCTTCTCCTGCTCCATGGCGTCGGTGCCCTGGTCGGCCATGTGGAACGAGTAGCTCGAGAGGTCGCCGTCGGAGGCCTGGAGGCTGGCGTTGAAGGATTCGCCGTAATAGCCGAGCTCCTTCATTACCCGGTTGCGCTCCTCGTGCAGCCGCTTCTCGAGGTGTTGCAGCTGCTTCTTGGTCAGGCCCTTGGTCTTGGATTTCGTCGGCATTTATCGGGTACCACCCTTTCGTCCGTCGTGGCGCCGCAGCGCGATGGTCACGCGACGCCCTTCGATGTCCACTTCCCGAGTCACATCCGCTTCCTCGAGCACGCCCCCGAGCACGGTGCGGCGTGCGAGCGTCTCCCCTTCGACGAAGTGCTGGAACGCGCCCGCGGCGGCGACCACGTCCGCGGCGCCGGTCACGCTCAGCTCGATCCGGGTCGTATAATCATACCCCGCATCTTTGCGGAGCCGCTGCACGCGGTTCACCACCTCGCGGGCGAGCCCTTCCTGCACCAGGTCCTCGGTGAGCCGCGGGTCGAGCGCGACCACGTAGGGACCGTCGCTCTGCACCACCCAATCGGTCGTCACCTCGCGCGTGACCGTCACGTCCTCCGGCTGGAACTCCCACTGCCCCGCCCAGACGGGCTCACCACGTTCCAGGGAGAGCAGCTGCTCCGCCGTGAGCTGGGACACGGCGGCCGCTGCCTGCGGTGTCTCCTTGCCGCAGCGCTTCCCCAGCGCGCGGAAGTTGGCCTTCCCCCTGAGGGTCACCAGCTCGTGGTCCGACGCCACGACCTCCACGTGCTTGGCGTTCACCTCGGCCGCCAGGATCCCATCCAGCAAGTCCGCGAACAGCGGCCCCTTCACCGCGGCCGGGACGGCGACCTGGAGCTTCGCCACCGGTTGGCGTACGCGCAGCCCTTTCGACTCCCGCGCGGCGCGCGCCAAGGTCGCGAGGCGGCGCACCGCGGCCATCGCGGCGACCAGCGCCGGCTCGCGCCGCCCCCGGTCGGCGGGAAACGACGCCAGGTGGACGGAGGTTCCCGCGAGCGCGCGGTGCAGCCAGTCGGCGATGAACGGGGCGGCGGGCGCGAGCAGGCGCGCCGTAGTGACGAGCGCCTCGTACAGCGTCGCGAGTGCCGCCTCGTCGGCCGCGCGGTCGGGAGCCCAGAACCGCGCCCGGTTGGTGCGCACGTACCAGTTGGACAGGTCGTCCACGATGAAGTCGATACTGGCGCGCACGCCCGCCGTGACGTCGTAGCCGTTCCAGGCCTCGCGCACGGTGGCGACGACCTCGTCGAGCCGCGCCAGCAGCCAGCGATCCGCGAGGGGCCGCTCGGCGAACGGCGGCGGCTCGCCGTCGCCCGGCGGCGACCAATCGACGGCGTAGTCCGCGAAGAACTTGTAGGTGTTGCGCACCGTGTTCAGCGGCCCGCCCGCCACCTCGCCGATATGGCGCGGGTCGAACCGCTTGGGAAGCCACACCTGGCTCTGGCCCAGCAGGTAGACCCGCACGGCGTCCGCGCCGTTCTCCTCGATCACCTGCCAGGGGTTCGCGACGTTGCCCCGGCTCTTCGACATCTTCTGGCCCTGCGCGTCGAGCACCAGCTCGTTCACGATCACGTTCTTGTAGGCCGGCGCGTCGAACGCGCCCACGGCGATCGCGAGCAGCGAGTAGAACCAGCCGCGCGTCTGGTCCACCCCCTCGCAGATGAAGTCCGCCGGAAAGTGCGCCTTGAAGTCGGCCTGGTGCTCGAACGGGTAGTGCCACTGGGCGTAGGGCATCGCGCCCGAGTCGAACCAGGCGTCGATGACCTCCGGCACGCGTCGCATCGTCCCGCCGCAGTGGCGGCACGACCAGGTGTAGCCGTCGATGAACGGCTTGTGGGGGTCGAAGTCCCGGGGCAGCCGTTTCCCCCAGCGCTCGGCGAGCTCCGCGTAGGCGCCGATCACCTCGCGGTGCTCGCGCTCGGCGTCGCATTCCCAAATGTTGAGCGGCGTGCCCCAGTAGCGGTCGCGCGACAGCGCCCAGTCCACGTTGTTCTCGAGCCACCCGCCGAACCGCCCGCTGCCCACCTCGGGCGGGTGCCAGCCGATATGCGCGTTCACTTCGAGCATGCGGGCCTTGAACGCGGTGGTGCGCACGAACCACGA
>Ga0209159_1000143_pt1 | contig 69656 bp, 63 predicted proteins | sample GraSoiAngelo_144_FD_185901 | JGI IMG/M metagenome (GOLD analysis project Ga0209159, IMG submission 185901) | Grasslands soil microbial communities from the Angelo Coastal Reserve, California, USA - 14_1009_02_40cm (SPAdes) (version 2) | ecosystem: Environmental > Terrestrial > Soil > Grasslands ...
ACATCGCGTCGAGGCCCAGGAACACGCGGACGACGCGCCTGGCCACCTCCACCGTCGCAAAGCCCGACGTGAAGCCGTGACGTTCCGAGACGTCCTTGAACGCGTCGTAGACGAGGCGCGCACACACCGCCTCGTCGGCGGGGCCGGCGCGGCGGATCGTGATGTCCATGCGCCGGGACCGTACGCTGCGGTCGCCAGCCGGTCAAGCGCCCGCCGTGGTAGGCTGCGGCCTCGTGGCGCGCCGTCCCGTGTCCGCGGCCGAGATCGAATCGCTCGCGATCGGCGCCTGGATCCTCGGCACGGGCGGCGGCGGCAGTCCCTATTACGGCCTCCTCAACATGCGGAAGCTGTACCGTGCCGGCACCGTCGTCGACCTGCTCGATCCGGACGATCTCGCCGACGACGATCTCGTCGCGGTCGTGTCGAACATGGGTGCGCCCCTCGTCGGACAGGAGCGGCTCACCGACCCTCAGACCATCGCCCGCGCCGTCACGATGATGGAGGAGTATCTCGGCCGCACGTTCCGGGCCGTGATGTCGGTCGAGATCGGCGGCGGCAACGCCATCCAGCCATTCATGGCCGCCGCCCTGCTCGGCAAGCCCGTGGTGGATGCCGACGCGATGGGACGCGCGTTCCCCGAGGCCCAGATGACGTCGTTCGCGATCCACGACCTCCGGCCCTGGCCGCTGACGCTCGCCGACGTGCGCGACAACGGCGTGGTGGTGCCGCGGGCGGCGACCTGGAAGTGGATGGAACGGCTCTCGCGCACGGCCTGCGTGGCCGTCGGCTCCATCGCCGGGACGTGCAAGGCCCCGCGCACCGGCAAGGAAGTGAAGGAGTGCGCCATTCTCAGGACGACGACCAAGGCGATCCGCCTCGGCGAGGTCGTCCAGGCCGCCCGTCGGGCGCATCGCGATCCCGTCGACGCCGTCCTGGAGGCCGAGCACGGCTGCCTGATCTTCGCCGGCAAGGTGCACGACGTCGCGCGCCGGACGACGGAAGGGTTCCTTCGGGGTCAGGCCACGCTGGAAGGCCTGGACGACTGCAAAGGCCAGCGGTTCGAGCTCGCGTTCCAGAACGAGTTCGCGGTCGGCTGGCTGGACGGCGAGCCCCGCGTGATGACGCCGGACCTGATCTGCGTGATGGACGCGATCAGCGGTGAGGCCGTGGGCACGGAGGTGATCCGCTACGGCCAGCGTGTGAAGGTCATCGCGCTTCCCGCCCCGCCGATCTTGCTCACGCCGAAGGGGCTCGAGCACGTCGGCCCGCGCGCGTTCGGCTACGACCTCGACTTCGTCTCGGTGTTCGCGGCGTGAGACGGGTCGGCATCGACGTTGGCGGGACCAACACCGACGCCGTGCTGCTCGAGGGTGACCGCGTCGTCCACGCCGTGAAGACCCCGACGACGGGTGACGTGACGACCGGCATCACCCGCGCCCTCGACCTCCTCCTGAAGGCCGTTGGTGGGCAGCCCGTCCACGCCGTGATGATCGGCACCACGCACTTCACCAACGCCGTGGTTCAGCGGAAGGGCCTCGTGCCGGTGGCGGCGATCCGGATCGGGCTGCCGGCCAGCGCCTCGCTCGAGCCCTTCATCGACTGGCCCGACGACCTCGCCGCCATCGTGCGCGGCGAGATCTTCATGCTCGAGGGCGGCCACGAATACGATGGCCGGCCGATCGTTCCGTTCGACGTTCATGGCATGCGGCGCGCGGCCCGGCGCATCCGCGAGCTCGGCCTCCGCTCGGTGGCCATCGCCTCGGTGTTCTCGCCGCTCAACGCCTCCTGCGAGGACGAGGCCGCGGCCATCCTGCGCGACGAGTGCCCCGGAGTGACCGTGACGCTCTCGCACCACCTCGGCCGCATCGGCCTGCTCGAGCGCGAGAACGTCGCGCTGCTGAACGCCGCGCTGGCCGATCTCGCCGAGCGTACGGTCGGCGCGTTCGTGGAAGCGCTCGAACGGAGCGGCGTCGCCGCGCCGCTCTATCTCACGCAGAACGACGGCACCGTGATGCTGGCCTCGCTCGCTCAACGCTACCCGGTCTACTCCTTCGCCTCCGGGCCGACCAACAGCATGCGCGGCGCCGCCTTTCTCTCACGGCTGTCGGACGCGATCGTGATCGACGTGGGCGGGACCACCACCGACATCGGCTGCCTGCGCCAGGGTTTCCCGCGCGAGGCCAACAACGCCGTGGAGGTGGGCGGCGTGCGCACGCTGTTCCGGATGCCCGACCTGCTCTCGCTCGGGCTCGGCGGCGGCAGTCACGTGAGCACCAACCCGCTGGCCGTCGGACCACTGAGCGTCGGCTATCAGCTCACCGAGCGGGCGCGCGTCTTCGGCGGCGCCGAGCTCACCGCGACCGACGTCGCCGTCGCCGCCGGCCTCGTCGACCTCGGCGACCGCACGCGCGTGGCCGACGTGCCGGCCGATCTCGTGAAGCGCGCCCTGGCCTCGATCCACGCGACGATCGAGGAGGGCGTCGACCGCATGAAGACGGACGCGCGCGCGGTTCCGCTCGTCGCCGTGGGCGGCGGGTCCTTTCTCGTTCCGGCCGCGATCGACGGTATTTCCGAGGTGGTCCACGTCCCCCACCGCGCGGTGGCCAACGCCGTTGGCGCCGCCATCGCCCAGGTGTCGGGCGAGGTCGATCAGATCTTCCAGAACCGGAGCCGCGAGGAGGCGATCGCCGAGGCTCGCCGACTCGCCGAGGCCAAGGCGGTGAGCGCGGGGGCCGATCCGGCCACGTTGACGGTGGTCGAGGTGGAGGACATCCCGATTGCCTACCTGCCCGGAAACTCGCTGCGGACACGCGTCCGGGTCATCGGCGACATCGCCGGGCACGGCGCGCGGGTCTAGGTCGAGAGCAGCTCGGCGACGACGCGGGCCACGAGCAGATTGGCGACGATCACCGGAACGTCGAGCGCGGCCTGCAACGCGTCGCGCTGCGATCGTTGAAAGCCGATGCAGTCGAGGACGACGAAGCCGACTCCGCCCGCGCGCAGGCGATCCGCCACGACGGAGATGGGAGCGGCGTGACGGTAGGGCGACGCCGCGACGACGACGGGATCGAAGCCGTGCTCGCGCCAGCGTCGAGTCGTCGGCTCGACGTGGCGCTCCGACGGCGTCAGCACGCCCAGCCGTCCCTCGAAGCTGACCCCGCGCAGCACGCCGAGCAGGATCTTGTCGGGCTCGACGAGCGGGCGGCGGGCCCGCAGACCGCTGAAGTGCCCGGTGCACAGGACCACGGTCATGCTCACGCCGAGCGCGTCGAGCTCGGCGATCATCCGCTGGACTCGGGGCGTGACGCTGCGCTTGCCGACGAAGACCGACGAGCCGTCGGTCAGGCGCGTCACCAGCACCTCGTCATCGGACTCCGGCGCCAGCTGCGCAATCTCGTCACCGCCCAGGCCGTCGAGGGCGCCGCGCTCGATGATCTCGACGTCGGGGCCCAGCACGTCGGCCATCGCCGGGACGACGTCGACTCGCGGAGCCTGGCCGATCGTCACCATGCCGACCCTCGGCTTCATCGGCCGGCATGATAGCATCGGCCTCCACATCGCCCCGAGAGGTGACGTCGATGAAGCCGACATCCCAACTCCTCGAGCATCTCTACCGGACCATGGTGCGGATCCGCCGCTTCGACGAGAAGACGACGGAGCTGTTCCAGGCCGGCCTGGTCAAAGGCACCGCGCATTCCTACGTCGGTCAGGAGGCGGTCGCTACCGGGGCGTGCGCGGCGCTGAGCGAGCAGGACGCCATCGTCGGCAATCATCGCGGCCATGGCCACTGCATCGCCAAGGGCGCGCGCATCGACCGGATGATGGCGGAGCTGATGGGACGCGAGACCGGCTACTGCCGTGGCCTGGGCGGCTCGATGCACATCGCGGCGCTCGATCTCAACATCCTCGGCTGTAACGGGATCGTGGCCGCCGGCCTTCCCATCGGCACGGGCGCCGCGCTGGCCGCGCGCCTGCGCAAGAGCGACGTCGTGGTCACGATCTTCTTCGGCGACGGCGGCGCCAATCAGGGCACGGTCCACGAGTCGATGAACCTGGCGGCCATCTGGAATCTGCCCGTCGTGTTCCTGTGCGAGAACAACCACTACGCGCTCTCGACGTCGTCCAAGCGGACGACGGCCGGCGAGGGCATTGCCGCCCGCTCGGGGGCCTACGGCTTCCCGGGGGTTCGCGTCGACGGCAACGACGTGCTCGAGGTGTACCAGGCCATGCGGCACGCCGTCGCACGGGCCCGCAGCGGCAAGGGGCCGACGCTGCTGGAAGCAGTGACCTACCGCTGGGGCGACCACAGCATGCGCGCGAACCTGCCCGGCTATCGGACGAAGGACGAGGAGCTCGAGTGGCAGCGGCGCGATCCCCTCGCGCGGTTCGAGATGCGCCTCATCGACGAGAAGCTGGTCGCGGCCGACCGGCTCAAGCAGATCCGCAACGAGGTCGAGCACGAGCTGGAGGAAGCGGTCGCCTTCGGCGTGGCCAGCGCCGAGCCGACGGTCGAGATCATGGAATCGTCGGTGTACGCGCCCCACATCGAGGTGAGCGAGCCCGCCCGCCCCGCCGCGGGAACGCGCGAGATCACCTTCGTGCAGGCCCTGAACGAGGCGATGCACGGAGAGATGGCAAGGGATCCCCGCGTGTTCGTGATGGGCGAGGACGTGGGATTGATCGGCGGGATCTTCGGAGCGACACGCGGCTTGCGCGAGGCGTTCGGAGAGGAGCGCGTGCGCGACACGCCGATCTCGGAGCCGACCTTCGTGGGCATGGGCGTGGGCGCCGCGGTGAGCGGGCTCCGCCCCATCGTCGAGCTCCAGATCTTCGACTTCGTCGCGATGACGATGGACCAGATCGTGAACCAGGCGGCGAAGTTCCGCTACATGCTGGGCGGCACGCCGACCGTGCCGCTCGTGATCCGCGGCCCGCAGGGCGGCGGCATCCGTCTCGCCGCTCAGCACTCCCAGAGCCTGGAAGCGTGGTTCATTCACGTTCCCGGGCTCGTGGTCGTCGCGCCGTCGACGGCTGCCGACGCCAAAGGCCTGCTGACGTCGGCCATCCGCGACGACAACCCCGTGATCTTCCTCGAGCACAAGGTCCTCTATGCTCTGAAGGGCCCGGTGCCCGAGGCCCCGTACGCGATCCCGCTCGGCAAGGCCGACGTCAAGCGCGCCGGCACCGACGTCACCGTCATCGCCACCCAGGTGATGGTCCAGCGCGCGCTGGCCGCCGCCGAGGAGCTGGCCAGGGACGGGATCAGCGTCGAGGTCATCGACCCGCGGACGCTTGCCCCCCTCGACGAGGCGACGATCCTGTCGTCGGTGGAGAAGACGGGGCGCCTCGTGGTCGCCCACGAAGCGGTCAAGCGCGGCGGCTTCGGCGCCGAGGTCGCGGCGCTCGTCAGCGAGAGGGCGCTCGACTGGCTCGACGCGCCCATCGTGCGCGTCGGCGCCCGTCACGTGCCCATGCCCTACAACGACGCGCTGGAGCGCGCGACCATTCCGACCCAGGAGGACATCGCAGCCGCGGTGCGCTCCCTGGTCTGACGCGGCCACCCGGCGCCCAGCCTGCCGCCAGGGAGTGTCGGAAATTCTTAGGTTGACGAGATGCCTGGAGTTAGGTCACCCTAAGAACTCTAGGGATCCGAACGTGGGCGCCACTTTCCTCATCACCGCGCGCGAAGGCTTCGAGGCCGCGCTGCTCCTCGGCCTCGTGTACGCCTCGCTCAATCGCCTCGGACGCCACGACCAGTTCCGCAACGTGACGATCGGAGCGTGGGTCGGCTTCCTGGCCAGCGTCCTCATGGGCATCGCCGTCACCGTGCTGTCGGGCCCCCTGCTCGACCTCGGCCCCGACCTGATCGCGGCCGCCGTCATCTTCGCGGCGGTCGGCCTGCTCACGTGGCACGGCTGGTGGATGCGCCAGCACGCTCGGGCGCTGCGCGGCGAAGTCGAGCAGCGTGTCGAGGCCGCCGAGGCGAGCCGCCGTCTCTGGGCGGTCGGCCTCATCGCCTTTGCCGGAGTCTTCCGCGAGGGTGCCGAGACCGTCCTCTTCCTGTGGGGCCTGATGACCCAGGTCGGATCGACGCACGGCTGGGACAGCGCCATCGGCGCGGCGCTCGGTCTCGTGGTGGCCGCCGCCCTGGGCTGGGTCGTCTATCACGGCGGGGCCAGGCTGAGCCTGCCGCGCTTCTTCACGGCGACGTCGGTCCTCATCCTCTTCCTGGCCGCCGGGTTGTTCAGCACGGGGTTGGGACGCCTGCAGGCGCTGGGCGCGCTACCGCCGGCCGATATCTTGTGGGATACCTCGGCCGTGCTGAGCAACGAGAGCATCCTCGGCTCGTTCCTCAACGGCCTCGTGGGATATCGCGCGCGGCCGTCGACGATCGAAGCCTTCGGGTATCTCGCCTACCTGGTCGTGGGGACCGCGCTCTTCTTCGGCTCCGGCGCGCTGACGCCGTGGCGGCGCATCCCGGTCGCGGCGCGCGACTGACGTTCTAGCCGGAGGTTCGCAGCGCCGACTTGAGAACCTTGCCCGTCGCGGCCTTCGGAAGGGCCTCGAGGATCGTGACGTGGCGCGGATACTTGAAGCTGGCCAGGCGCTCGCGACACCAGGCGACGAGAGCCTCGGGGGCGACGTCGGCGCCATGGCGCAACGCCACGAACGCCATGATCTCCTCACCGAGCTCGGGATGGCCGACGCCGATCACCGCCGCCTCGGTCACCGCCGGGTGCGCCATCAGCACCGCTTCGACCTCCTGGGGAAAGATCGAGTAGCCACCTCGCAGGATCCTTTCGCGCTTGCGGCCGTCGATCCGGACGAAGCCGCCGGGATCGATGGTGGCCAGGTCCCCGGTCCTGAACCAGCCGCCGGCGAGCACCGCGCGCGTCTCGTCGGGCGCGCCGAGATACTCGTCCATCGCGGCGGGTGATCGGATGAACAGCTCGCCGCACTCACCGGCGGGCAGCCCCGCTCCGTCGTCGTCGACGATCTTCAACTCGACACCAGCGACCGCACGGCCGATGGCGTCGGCCCGGTCCTCGGGATCACCGGCGACGTACGAGATGGGCCGGAACAGCTCGGTCATGCCGTAGCCGCGCAGAATTCGCACGCCGGTCGCCGCCCGCCACTCGGATGCGAGCGGCCACGGACACGGCGCCGCTCCCGACAACGCGATGCGCAGCCGGCGCAGGTCGCCGAGCCCGGCGTCGGCGTCGAGCAACCGGCGGAACATCGTGGCCACGCCGGGAAAGACGCTGACTCCGAGATCGCGGATCGACCCGAGCACGGCCTCGGGCGAGAACCGCTCGAGGAGACCGACCGTCGCGCCGGTGACGAGGGGCGCGAGCAGCGCGCCGTTCAGCCCGTACGAATGGGACAGCGGCAGGACGGCCAGCACCACGTCGTCCGCGGTGAGCGCCATGACGGGATCGATCCACGACGCGACGCCGGCGGCGACGGCGTGCTGCGAGAGCACGGCGCCCTTCGGGGCGCCGGTCGAGCCCGAGGTGTACAGGATCAACGCCGGCGCGTCGCTGCTCGGAGACGGCCAGTCGCACTCGTCGGCGGCGACGTCGTGCACGACGACGGCCGGCGCCAGATCGTCGATGATCCTCGTGCGCTCCTCGTCGATCAGCCGCGGATCCAGCGGGGCCACGGTGGCTCCGAGCTTGAGCGCGCCGAGCAGCGCGACGACGAACTCCGCACGGTTGCCGATGACGAGCGCGACGCGGTCGCCGGCGCGGACGCCGCCGTGATGGAGCGCCCGCGCGAATCCTCCGGCGCGCCGATCGAGCTGGCGATAGGTGAGGGCGCCGCCGTCCCAGCGGAGCGCCACCTTCTCGGGCCGGCGGCGCGCCGTGACTTCGAAGCGCGCGACGACCGGGTCAGCCACGCCGCTTACGGAAGGTAGTCCTTGAGATCGAGCCGCTCGAGGACGGCGGGCGGCACGCGGTGGCGCGGCGTGTAGGCGGCCAGCGACGGCTTGGCCGTCGCGTCGATGCCCCACTTGGCCGTGTAGCCGTCTTCCTTGGTGGAAGGATCGAGGTCGGAGCCACGGGCGTTCGTGATCACCGTGATGTCGCGGTCGGGCTGGCAGCGCGTGGCGATCGCCCAGTTGACCTGGCGGTCGTCGAAGACGTCCACGTCGTGATCGACGACGACGACACGCTTCATGTAGAGGTCGGCGCCCAGCACGGCGAGGATCGCGTTCTTGGCCTGACCGGCGATGCGCTGCTCGAGCGAGACGAAGCAGGTGAAGGGCGCCGGCACGCGCACGGCCTTGACCGACGGCACCATCGCCCGCACCGCGCGGTAGAGGTTCGCCTCGATCGGAATCGTCGAGAGCAGCATGTGATCGAGGTGCGCCACCGAGATGTCCTGGAAGATCGCGTCCCGGCGATGGGTGATCGCCGTGACCTTCACCACCTCGCGCTGGCGCTCGCCCAGGCTATAGCCGGTGAACTCGCCGAACGGCCCTTCCGGCACGCGCTCGTGAGGCCGGATCTCGGCTTCGATCACGAGCTCGGCGTGGGCCGGCACCACCACGTCGCTCGTCTCGCACTTCACCAGCTCGAGCGGCTCGCCGAAGAGTCCGCCCATGATGCCGCGCTCGTCCTCGTCCACGGAGCCGATGGCCAGCGCGCCCAGCGCGATGGCCGGATGGGCGCCGATGACGAAGGCGACCGGCAGCGGCTCGTTGCGCTTCTCGGCCAGGCGGTGGAACTCCCACAGATGCTTGCCGAGCGTGAGATGGATCGACGTCGTGTCGCGGCCCTTCAGCATCAGACGGTTGTAGGCGCAGTTCCAGATGTCGGCCGTCGGGTCCTTGGCAAACGAGATCGCCGAGGTCAGGAACACGCCGCCGTCGCCCTCGTGATGGATGATCTGCGGCAGGTCGAGGAGGTTCACGTCCTTGCCGGTCCTGACCACGTCCTTCACCGCGCCCGTCCTCACGAGGCGAGGTGCGATCGGCCTCTCCATCGCGCGGAGGTACGTCGTGAGCAGCGCGTCGGGCGCGGCGTTCAGCGCCAGCGCGAGCCGAGCCCGGCTGGCGTGGAGATTCGTGAGCACGGGAAACGAGGTGCCGCGGACCTTCTCGAAGAGCAGGACGGGGCGCTTGCGCGCCTCTTTCTCGAGCTTCACCACCAGCGCGGTGATCTCGTACGCCGGATCGACCTCGCGCGAGACGATCAGAAATTCTTCGGGACGCTTGCGCTTGAGGAGATCGAGATAGCTGCGCAGATCCTGGGCCATGGCGAGTCCCGATGGTACACGGGGAGGGCCGATCTCGACAAACCTCGCGGGGTCGCGTTAGTCATTCGGGGGGCTCGCTGACGGCGCCGGGTGGAGCCTCTGCTCGACCTGGGAGATGATCTCCCCGGCGGTCGCCCGATCCTTGCCGATGCCGTGCTGGCTGACGACGAGCTTCATGCGAGTGAGCGCCGGCGTGATCGGATCGAGCTTGACGGTGAATTTGCGGTCGATGGCCGTGCCATGGATCGTCACGTCCGCGCCGTCGAACGACTCGCTGGTCGGCGTGATCTCCAGCTTTTGAAACGTTTCGTGCACGGCCTCGTACACGTCCTTCACAGGGCTGCTGAACGTCCGGTAGGCGGCGCCGGCCATCGTGTACTCCGTGCCGGCCCTGACGAGGCCCCCGGCGCTTCCGCTGACCGCGGCCGCGCCCACGGCGGCGGGCGGGATCGCGACCGCCGCGCAGCCCGAGCACGAGAGCGCCGACGCAAGCGCCAGGACGAGGAGCGCGAAGCGGACCATCCGCCGAGAGCACACGCAACGACGATGCCAGCGTGAAGTAAGCTATGGCCCCATGACGCCGCCACTCGAGGGCATGGTCCCCTGGCCCGCCGACATCACCGAGCGGTATCGCGCTCGCGGCTACTGGACGGGCGAGACCCTCGGCTCCGCGTTCGACCGTTCGGTCGCCGCCCACGCCGACCGCGTCGCCGTGGTCGAGGGCGATCGCCGGCTGACTTACCGCCAGCTCGCCGGCCTCGTCGATCGCCTCGCTCGTCATCTGGTCGAGCGCGAGATCGTCGGCGGCGCCCGCGTCGTCTTCCAGCTTCCCAACGTCCTCGAGTTCGTCGTCGCCTACTTTGCGTGCCTGAAGGTCGGCGCAATCCCGCTCGCGTGCCTGCCCGCTCATCGCCACGCCGAGATCGGGTATCTCGCCAGGTTCACCGAGGCCAGCGCGTGGTTCCTCCCGTCCACGTTCCGCGGGTTCGACTACGTGGCGATGGCCGAGGAGTTGCGCGCCGGGCTGCCGGCGCTCCGCGAAATCTGGGTGGCCGGCGATCGCGTCGGTTCCGGCATGACGCGCTTTGCCGATCTCCTCGCCGACCCTGGCGCGACGCACGCCGCGGCGACGACGCAAGCGGTGACGACCGCGCGAGCGCACCCACAGCCGAGCGATGTGGCCGTCTTCCAGCTCTCGGGAGGGACGACGGGACTTCCCAAGGTGATCCCACGCACCCACGACGACTATCTCTACAACTCCCGCGTCTTCGCGGCGATCACCGGCGTCGACCGCGAGACGGTTCTCCTCGTGACCGTTCCGATCTCGCACAACTTTCCGCTCGCCTGTCCCGGCATCCAGGGCACGCTGCTGGCCGGCGGGCGCGTCGTGCTCGGTCCCTCGCCCGACGCCGAGACCGTCTTCAGCCTGGTCGAGCGCGAGCGCGTGACCTGGATCCCCGCGGTGCCCGCCAGCGTCATCGGCTGGCTGAACGATCCGCGCATCACGCGCACCGACCTGACGTCCGTGCGTACGCTGGCCGTGGGCGGCTCGCGGCTCAACCCCGAGCCGGCCCGCCGCGTGCTGAGCGAGATGGGCCCGGTGCTGATGCAAGTCTTCGGGATGGCCGAGGGCCTGCTCTGCTCGACACGGGCCGGCGATCCGGCCGAGGTGATCGTGGAGACGCAAGGCCGCCCCGCGTCGGACGGCGACGAGATTCGCATCGTCGACGACGATGGCAACGAGGTCTCGCCCGGCCAGATCGGGGAGCTCCAATGCCGCGGGCCCTATACGATCCGTGGCTACTACCGGGCCCCCGAGCACAATCGCGCGGCCTTCACCGACGACGGCTTCTACAGAACCGGCGACATGGTGCGCATGCACCGGAGTGGAAATATCGTCGTGGAGGGCCGCAAGAAGGACCTGATCAACCGCGGCGGCGAGAAGATCAGCGCGGAGGAAGTCGAGAACCTGATCCTGAGCCACCCGGCCGTGCTGAACGTGGCGGTCGTCGCCGTCCCCGACGAGGTCCTGGGCGAGCGCGCGTGCGCCTGCGTGATGCTCCGCCCCGGAACGGCGCTCACGCTCGCCGACCTCACCGACTTCCTCCTGCGCGAAAAGCGGATCGCCAAGTTCAAGCTGCCCGAGCGGCTGCAAGTTCGCGATCGCTTTCCCACCACGGCTGTCGGTAAAATCTCGAAGAAGGATCTGCGCGAGGAGGTCCGGGGACTCTCATGAGCGACATCGTCGAAGAGATCCGTCGCGCCTACGCGGGCGTTGGCATCCGGCTCGACCAGCCGGCCTCCTACGGAACGTACTATCGGCTGCTCTGCGCCGGCTGCGGCCGGATGCTGGGCAACGTCGGCGACCGCCTGCTGCCCGGCCAGGCCCAGGAGATCGTCGACGCCCAGCGCGACATGTACGCGAGCGGCCTGCTCGGCTGCACGTGCGGCCACCAGCAGGAGCGCCTGAAGGGAGCGCGAGCATGAGCGAGATGGACGTCATTCGCGACGCCGAGGAGCGAGGGCGCACCGACCTCTGGCCGCTGTGGCGGCGCGTGTACGCGCAGGGCGACCCGCTGCCGAAGTTCACGCCGCCGGCCCGGCCCGCTCACCGCTTCGACGAGGGCCAGCCGCTGCCCGAGGAGTACAAGAGCCTGCTGTTGAAGATGCTGCGCCACGAGGGCGAGCGCGCCGGCAACAAGTCGTTTCTCGGCTTGATGGGCACGTGCCTCGATCTGGCCGAGGCGCTCTTCCCCACGCGCGAGATGCGGCTGCTCAAGGCCGAATACCTGGCCGAGGAGCTGAAGCACGCGATCATGTTCCATCGCCTGGCCGTCGGGCTCGAGCACGACTTCGCGCTGCGCGACGTCCCCTACGCCCACTACGCGTTCCACCTGCCGCGGGAGTCGTGGGCCGACGACGCGTTCTTCCACTTCTTCGTGGACCTGAACGGCGCCTTCCACGCGCGCGACTGGCGCGAGTCGTCCTACGTCCCGCTCCAGAAGATGTCGGCCACCGTCGAGCGCGACGAGCTGGGGCACTCGGAGATGGGCTACTACTTCCTCCAGGAGATCTGCTCGACGCCGCGCGGGAAGGCGCAGGCCCAGGCGCTGCTCGCCAAGTGGTATCCGGCGACGCTCGACATGTTCGGCCGCTCCGACTCGCCGAACGTGCCGAAGTTCATCCAGTGGGGGCTGAAGTCGGTCGGCAACGCCGAGATCCGTCGAGCGTACAAGGCGTACGTCGACCGCAAGCTGGTCGCGCTGGGCCTCGATCTCCCCGATGAGCGGGCGCGCCGCCGTTTCCTCTGAGTGGACGTCCGGCACTTCGAGCTGCAAGACCTGCTCGCCGAGGCGCTCATCGCGCTGGAGGCGGGCAATCACGCGGCGGTGGCGACGGCGTTGAAGAAGGCGCTGGCGTGGGTGGAGCACGACTGGCTCGCCACGCCGGGCGAGATCCGGCTCGCGCCCGACGGCCCGGCGATGCCGGACGACGACGAGAACGACTCGTCATGACGTGGCTGACGGTTCCGATCATCGACATCGCCCCGTACTGGACGGGCGTCGACGCCGGCAAGCTCGGCGTGGCGAAGGAGATCGGCGAGGCGTGCCGTGACATCGGCTTCCTCGTCATCGCCGGTCACCGCGTGCCTCCGGATCTGATCGCGGCCGTCGACGACGTCTCCCGGGAGTTCTTCGACCTGCCGCTGGACGAAAAGATGAAGGTCGTGCGTCCAGCTCCGGATGTCACACGCGGCTACATTCCCATGGAAGGCGAGAGCGTCGCCCGGAGTCGCGGCGAATATGCGCCGGGGGACCTGAACGAGTCCTTCATGATCGGCCCGGTCGACGCCGCCGAGACGGCCTACTTTCATGGCCCCGCCGCGGGCAAGCACTTCGCGCCCAACCTGTGGCCCGAGCGCCCGGCTCGCCTGCGCGCCATCTACACGACCTACTATCGGGTCATGGCGGATCTCGCGCGCACGCTGATGCGCCTGTTCGCGCTGGCGCTCGATCAGCCGGAGACGTTCTTCGACGAGACGATCGACCGACACATCAGCCGTCTCCGCGTGCGCAACTATCCGGCGCCGCTCGAGCCGCCCGCGCCCGGGCAGCTACGCGCCGGCGCCCACAGCGACTACGGCAGCCTCACCATCCTCAAGGCCGAGGACAAGGCCGGAGGCCTGCAGGTCCACAACAAGGCGGGGGCGTGGGTCGACGTGCCGATCGTGCCCGACTGCTTCATCGTCAACCTGGGCGATCTCATGGCGCGCTGGACGAACGATCACTGGGTCTCGACGCTGCACCGGGTGGTGAACCCGCCGATGGAGCTCGCGCACCTCAGCCGTCGTCAGTCGCTGGTGTTCTTCCACAACCCGAACTACGACGCCGCGATCAAGTGTATTCCGAGCTGCCAGGGTCCTGACCGCCCGCCGAAGTACCCGGTTATCACGTCCGGCGACCATCTACGCCGGCAGTTCGTCCGGACTCAGACACAGGCGGAAACGACCACCTGACCTCAGGCGTTCGGCATCTGCTCGGCCTCCCGAATGCGCCGGGACAGCACGGCCATGATGCTGCGGGTGAGCTCGGGCAGCTCGTTGAGCAGCCGCGCGAAGTCGCGGCGGTGGATGACGAGTAGCCGGACCCCCGTCTCCGCAACGACCGTCGCCGAGCGCGGCCCGCCGTCCAGGAGGCTCATCTCCCCGAAGAACGCATAGGGTTTGAGGATGACTCGCTTGCGGGACGACACGTCCACGCGCGCGCGCCCGTCCAGGATCAGGAAGAATTCGTCGCCGGCCTGGTCCTTGCGGGTCAGGACCGCGCCGACCGGCGCCACCCGCACCTCGGCGATGCGGGCGACGGCCTTGAGCTGACTGCGCGAGCAGCCCTCCAGCAGCGGAACCTCGGCCAGTCGCGCGATCTTCTCGTCCTGCTTCACGCGAAAGCCGAAGAACGAGCGCTCCTGGCCGCTGCCCTTGCCGGGCTCGGGAATCGAGCCATCGAGCATGCGACCGATCAGTTCCATCATCGAGCCTCCTCAGTCTAGAGCCTGTCGCCTAGAGCCCGTAGAGTCGGCGCGCATTGCCGCCGAGGATCTTCTGTTTCTGGGCCTCGCCGATGTCCCCGCGGTTCTTGATCTCGTCGAGCGAGCCCGGGTACGAATTATCCCAGTGCGGGAAGTCCGAGGCGTACACGATCTGGTTCTCGCCGACCCGCTCGAGCGCCTGGGGCAGGAGCCACTCGTCGGCCTCGCACGAGAAGTAGATGGTCCCGCCGCGCACGTACTCGCTCGGCCGCTTCTTGAGCGCCGGCGCCTCGCTCCGCCGCTTGGCGTACTCGTCGTCCATGCGCTCCATCCAGTACGGCGCCCACCCGCAGCCCGCCTCGAGGAACGCCACGCGGAGCCGCGGGAACTTTTCGGGCACGCCCTCGAAGATCATCGAGGTGAGCTGGCGCATCTGCCCGAAGGCGTGCGAGCACGTGTGCGTCTGGATGAAACTCGGGAACAGGTCGACGCCGGCGCCGCCCAGGTGCGAGCCGGAAGCGTGGATGCCGACCATGACGTTCAGACGCTGGGCTTCTTCGTAGATTCCGTGGAAGCGGGAATCCCCGAGCACGTGCTGGCCGTCGGCGGCGAGCATCGCGCCGACGAGGCCGAGCTCGCGTACCGCCCGCTGCAGCTCGACGGCCGCCGCGTCGGGGTCCTGCACCGGCAGCAGCGCGACCGCCTGCAGTCGCGGGCTGACCTTGACGAAGTGCTCGTGCAGGAACGTGTTGTAGGCCCGGCAGAGCGCCACCGCCCACTGGCGATCGCGCAGGAAGGAGACAAACAGGCCGAGCGTCGGATAGAGCACGGTCTGGTCGACGCCGCCCTTGTCGAGCGCCCGCAGCCACGTCTCGGCATCGCCCGCCCAGTCGCCGAGCGTCCCGAGCAGCCGCCGGTCCCACCCATCCCACGGATAGAAGAACGCGCCGCTGGGCCGCCGGCGATACGGCTCGTCGAGATACTTCACGATCTGGTCCTGAGTTTCGGTGACGTGGCCGTCGGCGTCGAGGATGGTCATGCGCTCACCTCAGTGCTTCACGTGGTGGAAGTGCCGGAAGACGGCCAGGATCACGGCGATGCACACGGCGACCGACAGCGCGCCTGGGGCGAGGGCCACCATCGCGTCGCCGGGGTAATCCCGGAGCCAGCCTTCGGCCGTGAGCTGCCACACCGCGAAGGCCCAGGAGACCGTCAGCAGCGCCGCGATCACGTAGATCACGTACGGCGACCACCGGCTGCTCCGCAGCAGGCCCCAGGCGCCGATCAGTGCCGCAATCCCGAACAACCCCCAGACGAGTGGTCACGCTCTCGGCGAACGCGTAGCCGCCGTACGCGGCGAGCAACAGGACGACGAGCTGTACCGCCCACGACGCCATCATCGATTCACCACGTGGGCGCGGGCCTCATGGCTTCTTGCAGACGACGTTGAGCAAGGCCTGACGCTTCTCGTGGCGCACCACCCGCAATGCCTGGTCGAGCATGTCGGGCAGCGCGGCCGGGTCTTCCACGCGTTCGCCCCAGCCGCCGCAGGCGCGGGCCACCAGCTCGTAGTCCGGCGCAGGGTCGAGCTCGCTGAGCGGCATCACGCCGGTCCGCACGGACCAGCCCTCCGGCGCGTAGGCCTTCACCGAGCGCTTGACCGCGTTCCACGCGCGGTTGTTGAAGATCACGAAGAGCACCGGAAGGTTGTGGGCGCGGGCCACCCAGTGGGCGGCCAGCGGCGCGCCGAAGATGTAAGAGCCGTCGCCCACGGCGCAGATCACCGTCTTCTCCGGTGCCGCGAGCTTGGCGCCGAGCGCGGCGCCCAGGCCCCACCCGAGCCCCGATGAGGCCGGAGCGCCGAAGTAGGTGCCGGGAGCTCGGAAGCAGGTCTGCGTCGGGTCGAGATCGTACTCGTTGACGACCAGCGTGCTCGCGTCCAGACGCTCGCCGATCGCTCGCGAGAGCCCCAGCATGTCGATGGGACGATCGTCCTGGGCCTTGCGTCCCGCGGCGCTCCAGGCCTGGCGCAGTCGGCGATGCTCGGCCTCCCAGCGTGCTCGGCGCTCGGTGACCGCGTGGGCGTCCACACCGATCCGACGCGCAGCGTCGGTCAGCGCAGCGAACGTCAGCCGCGGCGCCCCCCCGAGTCCGAGGTCGACGGCGAACCCACGGATCGGATAGCGCGAGAACAGCGGGTCCTGGCCGATCTGGATGATGTTCGCCTCGGGCCTCGGGGCCTTGAGCTTGGGGAACCACGGCGCGTCCGACTCGACGACCACGACCACGTCGACGTCGCCCAGGTGCGGCGTCGGGTCGTAGCCGGCGTGAAGCGGGTGGTCCTGGGGAAAGTTGACGTGAGAATGGTGCCACTCGAAGACGGGCAGGCCGAGCGTCTCGGCCAGCGTGACCAGCGGAGCAACGGCCCGCGGATCGCGGCCGCCCGACTTGGCGATCACAATCGGATTCCGGGCGGCGATCAGCGCCCGTGCCGCCTCCTCGATCGCCGCCGGGTCGGGCACTCGCTCGGCGTCCGCCCGCAGGCGCGGCGGATCGAAGTACTCGATCTCTTGCAGGCGCTCGGCCAGGACCTCGCGTGGCAGCGTGAGGTACACGGGCCCGGCCGGCTCGCTCGTCGCCACGGCGAGGGCGCGATCGACCACGGTCTCGAGCTGGGCGCCCATGCGGAGCTCGTAGTCCCACTTCACGTACTCGCGCAGCATGGCCGCCTGGTCGAACGACTCCTGGGCCCAGTGGATCTGACGGTTACGGGCCCCCGGCAGCGCGCCCTCGGTCAGCGGCGTGCGCCCGGCCGAGAACAGGATCGGCGCGTTGGCTCGGGCGGCGTTGATGATCCCGCCGGCGCCGTTGGCCGTGCCGACGTTCACGTGCACCATGACGACCTGAGGCCGGCCGGTGACCATCGCGTAGCCGTGGGCCATCGCGACCGCGGGGATCTCGTGCGGGATCGTCAGCGGCCGGGGCAGGACCTGGCCCTGGGCCTCGCGCTTGGCGTAGGCGTCGATGATCGGCGCGAAGTCGGTGCCGGCATTGCCGAAGAAGTACTCGACACCCCTGGCCGCCAGCAGCTCGAGGTACGCCTCGGCCGTGCTCTCCACCGCCACTCGCTTCCGCATGAGGGAGCCTCTCTTCCCCGGGTTCCCGGGGCTCGTATTGTAAAGGACCGCACGAGTGCACGAGCCGGCCGGTTGACAGCAAGGCGAGAATGCGTCGGGCGAGGTGCTACCCGGGCGCTACGCGGCGCGACGAAGGTTGGGAGGTTGCCTAGGCCCGTCGAATCAAGGAGAGCCGTTGAAAAACGTCAGTGCCTTGGCCCAGGCCTGCACGCCAATCAGATAACCCACGTTCTGTGCGGTCGTGTTGTCGTCCTCGAAGTGGATGCCGCCAAAGAGACGTGACAACCCCGCCTCGTTCGCCGCGTCGCTGAACGTCCCGTAGAAGAACGTCGTCGGCACGGGCGGGATGCCCGGCTCCACACGACCGAAGCCCGCCGGCAGGACGGTCGAGAATCCGAAGTCATCGCTGCCCGTGAAGAGCTGCAGTACGGTGGCGCTCGAACGCGAGAACACCGAGTGACCCGAGAAGTACCCCGGGAACGATGGCGTCAGATTGGTGCCCGGGTTGTACGGCGACCACTTTTCCCCGGGGATGTGCTCGATCGGCCGTCCAGGGCCGCCCCAGGCCAAGATGTTCTTTCCCTGCTTCACAAAGCGGATCGCCGTGATCGGGCGCACCCCGTTGTACTTCCGCTTGATGTGCCAGGCTACGATGCCGGCGTCGAACGACGCATTGTGCATCGCGAAGAACATCTTCGCGTCCTGATCGATCGTGTGGTGGTCGCGCTGCGAGACGAATTGAGCAAAGAGTCCCCAGTGGCCCGGCGGCAGCTCGGACGACGGGCCGTCGGCCCAGTACTCGACGATGAGCTTGCGCCCGGTGTCGAGGTCCCGGCTGAACTGGATCATGTCGTTGACATCCGTCTGATACTGCCCGGAGTTCTTCAAGTAGTCCGGCGGCGGGACCGTCAGGATGTCGTCGAACTGGTCGGCCGACGTCAGCGCGAACGGGGTGACCCGCTCCCAGTGCGGAGCGATGAAGAGCTGAATTCCCGGACACGTCTCCTCGGTCCCACTCCCGGAGTCCAGGCACTCCTGTCCATTGGAAAAAATCAGCGGCTGCCAGTGATTCTGGTCCACGATGTCCTGTCGCTCGCAGACGAGGACGAGTGGATTACAGTAGCCCATGAGCGGATTGGTCGGCACGTAGGGCTCGTAGTCCGCCGCAACGTAGTCGGAGTACGCCCACACCTCATCGAACGTCGGCGTCGGATGAGCGGATGTCTGCCCATACGCGGCGGCCGCGCATGGGTGCGGCGACGGGGTGGGCACCGGACACGGTGCCGGCGTCAGATCTCCGTACTGGTTCGAGCCGTCGTGACGCCGGGCATCGATCACCGCCTGCGCGGCGATGTTGCCGATCCCCTGTGGAGTCGTAGGATCGAAATTTTGGCAATCGTCATTCGTCGGGTTCTCAGGCGTGCACGTGAATCCCTGATTCATCAGCGCCGCGTTCAGCCGCACGCTTGGCTGCACCAAGGGCGGCGGCAACGAGCCATCCGGATACAGATTCCGCAGGCAACGATACGCGGCAAAGCTGATCGCCTTCGCCTTGTTCTCATCGGTGCGCTCGTTCGCCGGTCGGCGCCGGCTCCCACTGCTATCGGTGGTGCCGACGGCGACGTCGTCAAAGGCGGCCCACGCGTCGTACATGCACGTGTGGGCAATCGCCAGTGCGCGCGCCACGATCGGCGGCCCGTTGCGCAGTGACCTGCTCAGGCGCACCTCGGCGAGGGCGGACGTATTCCAGTCGCTCACGACGGTCGCCGAGGCGGACGTCGCGCACCCAAGCACCGCGACGAAGGCCGTCACCCGGAGCGCGCGGTTCACGAGAAGCTCATCCACGATGTGATAGAAGCCAGACAGGATCACCGAGCCGCGTCGCCGCACCGGGCATGATCGAGAGAGCACTGTCATGACGCTCTCCTTCGCACTCACCGAAGGACAGTCCACGAGCAGGCCATTCGGCCAATTCCACGGCCGAATCCCTCAGCGCTGGTTGGGGCAAGAGCCATACCAGGCCGGAAAGATTCGGGCAGCGCAAAGAATCCGCGACTCTACCCGCGACACGCGTCCACTTCAGTTGGACAGGATGGCCCCCGGCGTTGCGCCGCTGGCAAACCAGCCGCTGCGGACGACGAATCTCATCGAGACGTTCCGATGAGGAGCGCCCCGAGAGAGAGGTGGAACGAATCCGTCGGCGAAGCCTGATGCTCTACGCTTTCGACCAACCGCCCAGTGAGCCCTTTCCCGTGCCCGCTGTTAAATTCCCGCCAGATCGGGTGATGCCAGGTATAAAAGACGAGGTGCTCATCTACGCCACCCGCCGAATCCTGTGGCTGGTGCCCACACTGATGGCCATGGCGCTCGTGACTTTTCTGGTCATGCACGCCACGCCGGGCAGCCCGCTCGATCCCATCGCCGAGGGCGCGAACCCGCTGTCGCCCGAGGCTCAGCGCAATCTCGCCGCACACTACGGCCTCGACCGGCCGCTCTGGGAGCAGTTCGCGATCTTCGTCGCCAAGGCGGTCCAGGGCGACTTCGGATCCTCGTTCGTCTATCGCTCGCGCACGGTGGCCGAGATCATCGGCGAAGGGCTCCCCGTGTCGCTCATGCTAGGGGCCATGGCCATGGCCGTCGCCGTCGCCGGTGGCCTGGCCCTCGGCGTCGTGGCCGCGGTCCATCAGAACCGCACCTGGGATTACGTCTCGGTCAGCGTGGCCACGGCGGGCGTGGCCGTGCCCAACTTCGTCCTGGCCGTCTTCCTCATCATCCTGTTCTCGCTGGTCGTGCCGCTCTTTCCGACCGGCGGCTGGGAGTCGCCGCGCGCGTGGGTGCTGCCGACGCTGACGCTGGCCCTCGGCCCGCTCGGCATCGTCGCCCGCTTCACGCGGGCGGCCGTGCTCGACGTCGTGCGCGCGGACTTCACGCTCACGGCGCGGGCGAAGGGGCTGAGCGAAGCGCCGGTGATCTTCAAGCACGTGCTGAAGAACGCGATGATCCCGGTGGTCACCGTGCTCGGCCCCATGTTCGCCGCCATCGGCACCGGCTCGTTCTTCGTCGAGTCGATCTTCCGCGTGCCCGGGCTCGGCCGCTTCTTCGTGCTGTCGATGACCGGACGCGATTACCCGATGATCATGGCCGTCGTCCTCACCTACGGCGCGTTCCTGGCCGTCATGAACCTCGCGGTGGATCTGGTCTATGGTTTCCTCGACCCTCGCATCAGATACTGATCTCGGAGGGGGGCTGCGCGCCCCTTCCGAAGCCTCGCCCGACGAGTCGCACGGGCAGAGCCAGCCCTCGAAGGGCGGTGGTCTTGCGCGCGATGCCGTGCGGCGCCTGCTCCGCAACAAGCTCGCGGTGGCCGGCGGCCTGGTGGTGATCGCGCTCTGCCTGGTCGCGATCTTCGCCGACGTGCTGGCCCCCTACGCCTACACCAAGACGAACTTCGGCCGGCTCAACGAAGGGCCTTCGCTCGACTATCCCTTCGGGACCGATCAGCTCGGCCGCGACGTCCTCTCGCGCATCATCTACGGCGCGCGTATCTCGATGCTGGTCGGCGTCGGCGCCCAGATCATCATCGTCCTCATCGGCGTACCGATCGGCGCGCTCTCCGGCTATCTCGGCGGCCGCACCGATCTGGCGCTCACCCGGATCATCGACGTGATGTACGCCTTCCCCCGGCTCCTCTTCGTGATCCTCGTCATGTCGATGCTCGGCGCCGGCCTCGCCAACATCTTCATCGCCATCGGCGTCACCGGCTGGGTGGGGATCGCCCGTCAGACGCGGGCCCAGGTGCTCGCGCTCAAGGAGAAGGAGTTCGCCGACGCCGCGCGAGCCCTGGGCGCGGGCGGCAGCCGCGTCCTGGCCCGCCACATCGTGCCGAACGCGCTGACGCCGATCGTCGTCGCCGTGACCTTCGGGATCCCCGAGGCGATCTTCACCGAAGCGGCGTTGTCGTTCATCGGCGTCGGCATCAATCCGCCCACCCCCTCCTGGGGCCAGATGGTCGGCGAAGGCCAGCAGTACCTGCGCTCGTACTGGCACCTCTGCGTCTTCCCGTCCATCGCCATCGCGGTGACGATGCTCGCGTTCACGTTCCTGGGCGACGGCGTCCGCGACGCGCTCGATCCGAAACTGCAGTAGCCGCGCCCGCGAGAGGAGTGTGCCGATGGTGCAGCTCGATCTGCTCGAGCAAAGGCTCGCCGTGCTCGGTGTCGACCGGCGCGAGTTCTTGCGCGTCGCGGCCGGCGTGGTCGCCCTCGGCGCCACCGGCTTCGGCGCACGGCGCGCCGCCGCGACGCCGCGGCCGGCGCCGGGTGAGCGCCTGGCCAGGGAGCAGATCTTCCGCTACGGCGGCGGTGGCTGGTACCAGAAAGATCCGTCGAGCCACGACTACAACAAGGACCTCTACTGCCTGGGCGTGCCCGCGCTCTTCGCCGGCCTCCTGAAGTTCAACGCCGATCTCGAGGCGGTCCCCTACGTCGCGGAGAAGGTGACGTCCAACAAGGAGGCCTCGGTCTGGACCTTCGCCATCCGCAAGGACTCACGCTGGTCCGACGGCACGCCGTGCTCGGCGCACGACTTCGAATGGTCCTGGAAGCGCCAGCTCGATCCCGCGACGGCCGCGCCGTATGCCGCGTTCCTCTACGACATCAAGAACGCGGAGGCCTTCAACAAGAAGCAGATCGCCGACCGCAACCAGGTGGGCGTGCGGGCCAAGGGCGACTTCCTGCTCGAGGTGACGCTGGAAGGGCCGCGCGCCTACTTTCCGGTCCTCTGCGCCTACCTGGCCGCGCTACCCGGGCACCGGCCCTCGATCGAGAAGCACGGCGACAAGTGGACGGAGGCCGCCAACATCGTCGGCAACGGCCCGTTCGTGCTGGAGAGTTGGGAGCATCATCGGACGATGGTGCTGCGGAAGAACCGGCACTTCTTCGGGGCCAAGGACATCCTCCTCGACAAGGTCGTGATCCCGATCATCCCGAACACGGCCGGCGCGCTTCCCTACGAGAACAACGAGATCGACATGACGTCGCTCCAGGTCGGCGACCTCAAACGGCTGCAGTCGAATCCCAAGACGGGCCGCGAGGTCTTCCGCTATCCGTTCCCCGGCACCTGGTACTTGCTTCCCCAGGTGACCAAGCCGCCGTTCGACAACATCAAGGTCCGGCGCGCCGTGGCCCACGCCATCGACCGCGAGAACGTCGTGAAGGTCGCGCAGGGGTTCGCCGTCCCGGCGCACGCCATGATCCCGCCCGGCGTTCCCGGCTCGCTGGATGATCCCAAGATCAAAGCGATCCAGCGCTTCGATCCCAAGCTGGCGATGGAGCAGCTCAAGGGCACGCCGTACGAGCGCGGGCGGAACTGGCCGAAGATCACGCTGTCGATGCGTGAGCAGGCCCTCGGCTCCAAGCCGCTGGCCGAGGCCGTCCAGGCGGTCCTCCTGGAGCACCTGGGCATGCGCACCGAGCTCGAGGTGCTGGAGCCGCGGGTCTTCCTCGAGCGCGTGTGGAAGCAGGATCTTCAGTTCATCTGGATCAGCTGGTTCATGGACTACCCGGACCCGCACAACGAGTACTTCGACACGTTCTACGGCAAGAAGACGACGGGCCGGCGGCAGGCGTGGGTCAACGACACGTTCGATCGCGAGCTCGAGACCGGCCGCGACACACGGGATCAGGCCAAGCGGCTCCAGCACTACGCGCGCGCCGAGGAGATCCTCCAGACCGACGTCGGCTACGTCCCCGTGGCGTGGTTCGTGCGCTACGGGGCGGCCAAGTCGTGGGTGCGCGGGATCGAGAAGAATCGCCAGGGCGAGCCCGTCATCGAGGGCAACGCCTACGTCGACATGCTCTCGCACCTGTACATCGTCGAGCGCACGTAGGCGGCTCGCCCTCTCAGCATCGGAGCCTCCACTGCGCCTGGCGGCTTCGGAGCACGCGCTCGATGGCGACGGACCGCCGATGTCAGCGTGAGTGACATTGCGTTCCATGGTGAGCCTCCTGTGAGCGGTGTGACCCCAGCCGGACGCGCGCGCGAAATCGTCTCGAGCCGCGAATCTCCCAGAACGTGGCTCGCATCGAAATGGCGCGTATCATCGCGGACGGAGGGTAAGTCATGCTGGGGGTTGCACTCGTCGTCACCGTGGGTGTCCTGATCTCGATCGGCGTCCGCTACCTCGAGCGCCGGCGACTGTGGCGTGAGCGCGCGGAGCACCTCCAGCGCCGTCTCGTCGTCGCGTTGAAGCGGGACACGACGCTGGCCGGGCTCGTCTTCGTTCCCGAGGTCGCGGTCGATGCCGACGGCGTGACGAACGTCGCGCTCTCAGGGGTGGTGCCGTCCGAGGCCGATCGCGATCGCGTGGTGCGGGCCGTCAGGCGTCAGGTGGCGCGACTCTTTCCCGGGGCCACCGTCGACGACGCGATGCAGACGGAACGGCCGGGACAGCGCGCGGCGAGCTAGCGTCCGGGAGGCAACCGCAGCGTGAGCAGCCGGCGCGCGTTGCCCTCGTAGATCGCCGCCTTGTCCTCGGCGCTCGCCCGCATGCGCTCCATCGCCGCCATCGTGTCCCGCACGAAGCCGGGCCCGCGCTCGGGATCGAACGGCATGTCGGTCCCGAACAGGATGTGATCCGCCCCGAAGAAGGCCAGCCCCGACTCCATGGCGTGCCAGGCGCCGAAGAGCGCGGTGTCACCGTAAAACATCTTGAAGTAGTCGCTGGGCCGCTTGCGAAGACGGCCCAGCGCGGTGCCGTCCTCCGGGTCGTCGCTCCGCGTGCCGAGCTGGTCGAGGCCACCGCCGACGCGCCCCGCGCAGAACGGAATCATCGCGCCCATGTGATGGGTAATGATCACGAGGTCGGGGTGACGGTCGAAGACGCCCGAGAAGACGAGCCGGCCCATGGCCACCGACGTTTCGTACGGCCAGCCGAACGCCCACCAGAGATCGAACTTCGACCGCGGCTCCCCCGCGTAGTCCGCGACGAGGGCGGGCCGCGCCGGATGCAGCCAGATCGGTAGCCGGCGCTCCGCCATCCGATCGAAGAGCGGCTGGAACTCCGGCAGGTCGAGCGGGCGACGATTGACGTTGCTGAACATCTGGACACCGGTTGCGCCGAGGTCACCGATGGCGCGGTCGATCTCCTTCAGGGCCGCATCGGGATTGTTCATGGGCAGCGACGCGACGAAGGCCGGGAACCGGTCGGGATGCTTGCTCACCAGGGCCGCCATCTCGTCGTTGGCCAGCCGCGCGAGATCGGGCGTCACGTCGGGGCCGCCGATGACCTCCAGCGGAGGATTGGCCAGCGTGAGGACCTGCACGTACCCCTCGTAGCGATCCATGATCCGGAAGCGCTGCTCCACGTCCACCAGGACGGGGATCCCGCTCATCCGCTTCTGGAGCGTGAGGCCGGGCGGCGCGACCGCGAGCATCCGGTCGAAGAACTTCCGCGGCATGATGTGAGGGAACACGTCGATTTTGGTCGTTGTCACGCGCGATCTCCGGTCACCGTCGCGCTCGTGACGGCTCTCAGCGTGGCGGTCGCGCTGCGCTCGGACAGGACGAGCGCCATCCCGAGCGCGAGCCCGAGCACGTCGATCAGAATCTCGCCCACCGTCTCCGACAGTCCGAGGCTCTTGCCGAACGGCAAGACCGACAGCGGCGGCATGAAGAGCAGGAGCCCGGCCACCCACGCCCACGTCCGACGGAACCAGTCGAGCGGGCGGAACAGATAGCCGGCGCACCCGACACCGAGCAGGATCACGCCCATGCCGGCGGTGATCACCGCAAGCGCGATCTCCGCGAGGCTCCCCATCGCGATCAGCGGGGGGTGGAAGACGAAGACGAACGGCACGATGTACGCCACGATGCCGAGCCGCATCCCCGCCCAGCCCGTCTTCCAGAAATCCGACTTCGCGATGGCGGCGGCGGCATACGTCGCCAGGCAATCGGGCGGCGTGATGAGCGAGAGCATGCCGAAGTAGAACAGGAACAGGTGCGCGGACAGCGGCACGATGCCGAGCTGGGCCAGGGCCGGGCCGACGAGCACGGCCAGCGTCACGTAGACGACCGTGGTCGGCAGCGACATGCCGAGGATGATGCTGACGATTGCGGTCATGACCAGCAGCAGCAGGATGTTTCCACCCGCCATGCTCACGAGCAGCAACGGCAGCTTCGACGTGAAGCCCGAGAGCTGGAGCGACCCGATGACGACGCCGGCGAGGGTGGTGATGGCCACCAGGTCGAGCATCGTCCGCCCGGTGCCCTCGAGCGTCTCCATGATCCCGCGCCAGGTCGGCCGCGTCTCCTTCTGTAAGGCGCCGACGCCGAAGGTGACGGCAACGGCGAGCATGCCCGCCTGCCCGGCTTCCCAGTTCGAGATGATGAGCGTCCACACCAGGACGCCCAGGGGAGCCAGGAACACCCAGCCGCGGCGCAGCACGGGGCGGATCTTCGGGAGCTGCTCGCGCGGCAATCCGGCCAGGCCGTGCTTGGCAGCCTCGAGGTCCACCTGAACGAACAGCGCGAGGTAGTAGAGCGCGGCGGGGATCGCGGCGGCGAGCGCGACCTGACCATAGGGAATGGCCAGATATTCCGCGATGAGGAAGGCCGCGGCGCCCATGACGGGCGGCATGATCTGGCCGCCGTTCGACGACACCGCCTCGATGGCGGCGGCCAGATGCGAGGGATAGCCCGCGCGCTTCATCATGGGAATCGTGATGGCGCCGTCCACGACGACGTTGGCCACCGCGCTCCCCGAGACGGTGCCGTAGAGGCTCGACGAGACGACGGCCATCTTGGCCGGGCCACCTCGGTACGAGCCCATCGCCCACATCGCCACGTCGGTGAGGAACTTGTCGCCGCCCACGGCGTAGAGCGCCTGACCGAAGAAGATGTAGGCAACGACGATCGACGCGGTCACGGCCAGCGGTACGCCGAAGATGCCGTTGCTGTCGAGGTAGAGGTAAACGGCGATGCGCTGCCAGGTCGAGCCCTTCGCATAGAGCACATCCGGCAACAGCCACGCGAACTTCGCGTAGAGCACGCACCCGAGCGCGATCCACATCAGCGCCCAGCCGGCGAGCCGACGGACGCCTTCGAGCACGAGCGCGATCGCGAGCACACCGAGCAGCAGCTTGTCCCAGGTAATGATGCCGAGCGTGTAGGCGATCGTCGGATAGAAGACGGCGACGTAGCCGCCGACCACGAGGGCGCCGGCGGTAAGGAGCCAGTCGTACCACGGCACCCGGTCGAGCGACGCTCCGCCGCCGGCCCTCACGCACACGAACACGGGCGCCAGGCCGAGCGCGAGAAAGACGCCGAGGTATTGCTCGTTGAAGAAGGCAAACGGCAGGTAATGGTGAACCTGGGTCGCCCACAATCCACCGACGACCGCGAGTGCGGTCAACAAGGTCCGCTCGACGACGCGTGCCCCGCCGTCGAGCTGACGGAAGCGGGCGATGATCTCGGTCACGCGCGCATCACTTTCCGCCGAGCAGGCGCTGCTGGGCCTGCTCCATCTCCGGCTTCCAGAGGCCCTGCTCCTTGAAGAATCGTACGGCCGCCGGGTGATACGGGATCGTCACGTCGCTCCCCACCGCGCGATCGCGCGTCCACTCCTTGAGCATGGGATGGACCGGCCCGAGCTCGCTCTCGTGGTCCCACAGCGCCTTCAGCGCGGCCTCGACCGCAGCATCGGACATGCCCTTGCCGGCTGCCAGGTAGCTGTCGTAGGCGATGAAGCACGTGTCCTCGACGACGGCCGTGGCCTCGCCTTTCTTGACCCACCGCGGGTAGTAGCCGGGGACGCCCGCGCGGATTCGTTTTTCCCCGGCGGGCGAGCAATCGTCCGAAACGTGACGGACGCCGACAGAAGCGTCGGCCTCCTTGACCTTGGCGGAATTGAGGGCGTGCTGCGTCACCTCGGCGCGCCCCTGCAGCAGCGCGTCCACCCCATCGTTCACGGCAGGCACCGGTACGACCTTCACGTCACTCCAGGTGAGCCCGGCGCTCGAGAGATGGCCGAACATGTTGTACCAGACCGCCAGGTGGGCCGGGTATTCGCCGGTCATGCGCTTGCCCTTGATGTCGCGGGCGGCCTTGATCGGAGAGTCCTTGCGCACGAGCAGGCCGACCATCAGGGGCGAGCCGCGCATGACCAGACGAAGGTTGGGCGCATGCGGATACGGGTTGCGACCGCCGATCTTGAACGACGGCCCACGATAGGCGAGCCCGAGATCCACGGCGTTCACGAGGCCGAAGTCGACTTCGCCGGTGTTCAGGAGCGGCAACATCGTGCTGGTTCCCGTGTAGGGCTGCACGACCATCTGGTACCCGGCGTGGGACGAGACGACCTTGGCGAGCCCACTCGCCACCGCGTAGTAGGCCGTGCCCGGCGGATTCGTGGCCAGTGTCACCTGTTTCGGGAGCTGCGCGTCGGCGGTCGTTGCCGCGAGCAGCCCGACCAGGATCGCCAGGACGATCATGAAGTTGGGGGGACCCGTTGCCGCTTCCCCCCAACCCCCCTCGTCTGCGTGGCGTGTCACCACCGACATCTCCTCACTTGGGGGCACCCGTGCCGCTTCCCCCCAAACCCCCCTCACTCGCGTTGCGCGTGACGTCATTTGGGGAGACCCGTTGCCGCTTCCCCCCAAACCCCCCTCTTCGGGTGGCGCCCGACTGCGGTTCCGAATTTCCCGCGTTCAATCTTCCAGCGCCCACAATTGCGGGGGCTGGCCGGTGAAGCCGAGCTGAGCCCAGCGTGCCGCGACATTCTCGTACACGGACCGACGGATCTTCGTCCGCTTCGAGAACTGCTTGATGTAGCGGTGCTCCATGCAGGCGTTGATCAACGCCTTGGAGCCGTAGGGCCGCTCGTCGGGAGGGTTCTGCGTCGGGTCGAGCCAGGTCGACCAGGTGTTGCGCAGGATGTCGATATCCTCGACGGGGTTGCAGCGCGTGGACATCGCCCAGATGACTTGATTCATGTTCGAGGGATCGACGTCCTCGTCCACGGCGATGATCCACTTCGCGTAGTACGCGCCTCCCGGACACTGGGCGGCCAGCGCCAGCGCCTGAGCCGCGTGGCCGGCGTAGCGCTGCTCGAGCGAGACCACCGTCATGCCCCAGCCGCCCGCCGCGGCGGGATGCGAGTAGACCCCGCCGATACCGGGGACGCCGAGCCGATCGAGATCGTTCCAGATCCGCGCCGACCGCGCGACGGAGAACAGTGTCGAGTTCTCGTTCGCCGGGTAGTCGGCCATGAGCGCGTGAGTGAGGATCGGGTTGTCGCGATAGTGAACGGCCTTCACGTGGACGAGGAACGCCAGGTCCTCGGGACGGCCGTAGTACCCGGTGAACTCGCCGAACGGTCCCTCGAGCTTCTGAGAATCCGGCGGGATGGTGCCTTCGGCCACGATCTCCGCGCGCGCCGGGTAGACGAGGCTCGTGACCTCGCCCTTCACCAGCTCCACGGGACGTCCCATCAGCCCGCCAGCGAAATCCAGCTCCGAGACGGTCTTGGGGAAGGTCTGACAGGCGACGATGAAGAGCGCGGGATCGATGCCCCAGCACATCACGACCTCGCACGCCTCGCCGCGGCTCCAGCACCGCTCGATGTGGAGCCGCGCGTCCTTGCCCGGGGAGAGATAGAGGCCAACCTGATCCTTGGCCTGGACCATCTGGCGATACGTTCCGACGTTGAGCCATCCGCCGTCGGGATCGCGCGTGATGATCGCATCGCAGGTCCCGATGTACTCGCCGCCGTCTCGCGCCCAGTGGCGCGCCGCGGGGAAGTCGCGAATGTCGACCTTGTCGTCGCGCAGGTGGTTCTCGTTGGCGGGTTGGCCGAGGCCGTCCACGATCACGGGTGGAATCGAGAGCGAGAACTTGCTCTTGCACCTCCGCACCAGCTCCATGACGCCGAGGCCGGGCGGCTCACCGATGGCAACCGCGAAGCGGTCAACGCTCGAGCCGATCGGATTCCAGAGGGCGCGATACCCCGGCGGCGACTCCTTGATCTTCTCGAAGAGCAGCGTGGGGGCGTTGATCTCCTGGTGGGCCATGTACGTGATCGCGCCCATCTCCTCGTTGCGGCTGACCTCTTCGCGGATGCGCGTGAGCTGGCCGATGCGCTCGACAGCGTCGATCCACGCGCGCAGGTCCCGCGGTGCCTGCCCGCCGCTCGCAGTCTTCGCGCTGAGAGATCCGACGTGGAGGCTCATCTCTTCCATCGACATCCTCCCGGGAGTCCGCTCGTGAATGGCCACGGACGCGGTCACGTCAGATGTAGCAGGGAGGCATTCTATATGAAACGGCTCCTGGCGCTCGCTCTGGGGATCACGGTCATGGTCGGTGTTGCAGCGGGCCCCGCCTCGGCAGGTCAGTTCGTCAGCGTCTTTCCCATACCTCGGGATCCGTGGGCATCCTGGGGACACCCCCATCGGCATACGACCGTCGTCGTGCCGGCGCCGGGAAGCGTCGCCGTGACGCCCGGAGTCGTCGGGACGCCGGTGTACCAGCCGGTGTGGTATCCCGGCCAGTGGGCGTGGAGCGGCTATGGCTGGGTCTGGGTCCCCGGGCACTGGGCCTACTAGCGGGTCAGCGCGGCCTCTCGCCCGTCAACGCGGCTTCAGCTCGATCTTGTAGCCGTCGGGATCGCGGAGGTAGATCGACGGGCCGCGCCCGTAGGCCCCGCGCCGATCCGAGATCTCGCCTTCGACCGTTACCCCCCGCGCCCTGAGCTCCCGAACGACACCCTCCAGGTCATCGCAGTCGATCGACAGGCAGACGTGATCGACACCGCCGGCGGACGGTAGTGCCGCCGAGCCAGGCACCAGATCGATCATGTGATCGCCGAAGCGGAGATGGATCAGCGAGATCCGCTCGTTGACGTGATCGACCGTGCATCCCAGCATCTCGACGTAGAAGCGCTGCGAGCGCGCCTGATCCGAGACCCTGAGCACTACGTGATCGAGGCCGAGGGGTTTGAACACGGCCGTATTGTGCTCCCCACGCTCGTCCCTGGCGAGTGTCTTCAAAGCTGGACATTGAACGCCCGCGATCGGGTCGATAGATTGCCGGCGCATGATCCGCCGAGGCGTTCGGGATCAGGTCGGGATCGCCATGCCGCTGACGCTGATCGCCCTCGTCATCCTCTCCGCGCTCATGATCGCCTTTGCCGTGCTCGCCCAGAGCGAGCCGGTGATCGCGATGAACCAGTATCGTGGCGCCGTCGCGCGGGCGCTGGCCGAGAGCGGGGTGGAGCGCGCGGTCTGGGCCCTGACGGCCGGCTCCCGCGTGGGCGGCGGCGTCGATCCGCCTTCGAGCGGTGTCGTGGCTGGCCCGCCCTACGACGGAGGCACGTCCATCACCATCGGCTCGGGCGGCTTCACGCTGAAGATCACGGGCGTCTCCACGAGCGAGGTGAGGATCGAGGCCGTCGGCTTCACGCCCGACAACGCGTCACCAAGCACCGCCTATCGAAAGATCACCGCGAGCCTGATGCGGCTTCCCGACTTCGGCCTCGGCGCGCCCTGTGCGCTCTGCGTGAGGGGCGATCTCGACGTCACGGGCAGCGCCACCATCGACGCCCGAGGTGACACCTCGTGCGGCCGGAAGTACGGCACGTACACGGCCGGTAGCACGACGACGCTCGGCGCCGCGTCGATCTGGGGCGCGATGGACGGCAACGACACCAGCAATGAAACGACGGACGTTCTGATCAACGCGCCGACCGCCGACTTCGACGCCTTCACGCTGGGCGCCAACCACCTCGCCGTGCTGAAGCAGATGGCCAGGGCCAGCGGCACCTACATCGGTCCGGGCTCACCGCCCGGCGGCACGACGACCTGGACCGGGACCGTGACGTTCGACGCGGCCCATCCAATCGCGCGCGACGGCGTCGTCTTCGTGGACACGATCAGCGGGAACGCGCCCGCTGCGGATAACCCTGGCGATTACGCGAACGCGAGCTTCCAGAGCGGCGCGTTCTCACGGGGGGACTTCCAGGGATGGATCATCGTGATGGGCAACGTCACGGCTTTCGACGTGACCGGGACGCTCCGAGGTCTCCTCTACGTGATGAACGCGCTGACGTCGAGCGGCACCAGCCCCGTCCACGGCCTCGTCGTCGTCCAGAGCCTCGCCGCTGCCGACCGCTCGCAGACCGGCCTCCCGGTGTCCTTCGACTGCGCCGGCGCGAACGGCGCCGGGACGATTCCGACAGGATGGTTTCTCACGGGAGGAAGCTACAGAGAAGTCAGCGGCCACTGATCTCCCGCCCGTGGTGGTGACGGGCGCGAGTCAGCACCAGCCGTGCTGTCGTCCTTTTTCCGACGGACGTGTGTGCGACGATTGAGTAGGATCGCTGGAATGCGGTGGCTGAGTTTCCTCTTCGTCGTGATACTGGCGACCAGCGGGTGCGCCCTCCTGCCCGCGCCCGTCCCCGATCGTGCGTACTTTCCGGATTCGAAGGATCCTCGAACGAAGTGTCTATCCCAAACGCTGTACCGCGCGGCCGTTGCCGCCGGCGATGACCCCGCCCACTACTCGTTCGCGATGCTCCAGACGTCGAAGGTGGTCGCGGTCACGTACGAGGAAGGCATCTTCTACTTCTCGGAAGGCCTGGCCGACCAGAGCCCGGCGCACGTGGACGCGCTGGTGGCCCACCAGGTGGCGCACGAGGTCCTCGGCCACGTCGGCAAGCGGCGCGTGCTGTCGCTCGGCGTCTCGGGCGGCTTCACGGTGATCGGGTTCGTCGTCCCGGGCCTCGGCCTGATGGACTTCCTCGTGAACCCGGTCATCGTTCGCGCCTTCACGCGCGACCAGGCATTCGCTGCCGACCAGAGGAGCCTCGAGATCCTGCGCAGCCTCGGATATCAGGCGCCACGCCGGACGCTCGCCGAGGCGCTGAAGGCTGCGGCGTCACTCAACGGCGCCCCCGACGGCAATCCGTTGCTCGCCACCGAGCCCGATCTCGACGATCGCCTCGGCGCCCTCGAGCCTCTCGAAACCGAGGCCGCGGGTCTCGCCGGGAACACTCCGCCCAAGCGCTGAGGACGGCGCCGGGAATTACTGGGCGCCGTAGAGCCGGCGGTACTCGTCCCAGGAGAGCATGACGCGCTTCACGTAGAGGCGCGTCTCGTCGAACGGGATCTGCTCGACGAACGCCTCGACGTCACTCGTCTTCCGCGCCTTCCACCACTGCCGCAGGCGATTGTCGCCGGCGTTGTACGCCGCCACCGCCAGCCGCGGATCGCGGAACTCCTTCATGAGGCCGGCGAGAAACGCGGCGCCCAGCTCGACGTTCGCTCGGGGATCCTCGAGCAGCTCGTCGCTGAATGTCAGGCCGCGAACGCGGGCCATCGGCCCAGCGGTCCCCGGCATGAGCTGCATGAGGCCGCGGGCCCCGGCCCGCGACAGCGCCTTCGGGTCGTACCTCGACTCCTCGCGGATGACCGCGGCCACCAGGAACGGATCGATCCCGGTCCGTCGCGCGACGTCGGCGACGTCAGAGCGCCAGCCCAGGGGATAGAGCATCTCCCAGAAGGCGCGCGGCAGCGTCGGATTGCCGGCGGCGGCCAGATCGGCAAAGTGGCGGTTGAGGATCCTGAGCGCGAGGTGATACCGCTCGTCCCGGGCGTAGGCGCCCGACGCGCCATAGAGCCGGACGGGATCGCTGACCGACGCCAGCACGAGATCGCCCAGTTCGCGGAGCGCGAACTCGACGAGCCCGATCCGCCGCAGCAGCTCGACGCGGACGAAGCCGGGATCGTCGACGAAGGCCTCCCGCGGATCGGCCGGCAGGCGGATGGCCGACTCGGTCGCGCTCGGGCCCGAGGCACCGTCGGCGGGAACACGATGTGCCGCGAGGACGCCGTAGTACGAGCGTGGCGCCTCGGCGAGCACACGGCGATAGGTCGGCTCAGCGGCCGCCAGGCCCGTCATCTGCTCTTGAGCTCGCCCCGCCCAGTAGAGAGCGGGCACGCGGAGCGTGCGACCACCCGGAATCTCTCCCACGCGGGTCCACGCCTGCTCGGCACCACCTAGATCGCCACGCAGATAGGCGATCCAGCCGAGCCGCCACAGCGCGAGGCCCGCAACGTTGCGCGCAGGGTAACGGCTGGCCAGCGCGCGGTAGGTGGCCACCGCGTCGTCACGGCGATCCATGTCCTCGAGCGTCTGTCCCTTGAGGTAACCGGCTTCGGCGGCCTCGGATTCCGTCGACGCGCTCTCCACCGACGTCAGCACCGCCAGGGCCTTCGCGCGCTGACCGGCCCGCCGGAGGAGTCGCGCCTGCTCGAGCCTCACCGCCGGGCGCCGCTCCGGGGCGATTCGGTCCGCAACGAGGCCGAGCGTTCGGGCCGCCAGCTCGTTGCGCCCGAGGCGGGCCGAGGCCTCGGCGACGATGCGCAGCGCGCGCACGCCGATGCTGGCATCGCCGGCTTCGTCGGCGATGCGCTGGGCCTCGTCGGAGGCCGTCTTCGGCACGCCCCCCTTGAGCAAGCGCTCGGCCCGATCGAGCCGCTGCATCGTCGACAGCGGCGGGATCGTGATACCGGCCGCGGCCAGCGCCGCCAGACGATCCTCGGCTCCGTCGGCCCAGCCGGTCGTCGGCGCGAGGATCCGAAGCTCCCGGTACGCGCTCGCCGCCGCGTCGCGCTGACCGCGAGCCTCGCCGGTTTGCCCGAGCAGGTAGAGCGCCTCCGGCAGCGCCGGCGAGTCCGGATACGACCCGATCAGCCGCTTGAGCGCGGCTTGAGCGCCGTCGTCGTCGCCGGCGCGGCCCGCCAGCGTCGCCGCTTCGAGCAACGCCTCGGGCGCCAGCAGGCTGTCGGCGTGGCGGTCGGCGATCGCCGTCACGACGGTCCGCGCAGCCGCCAGATCGCCCTCGCGGGCGAGGGCGTCGGCGAGGACGAAGCCGAGGTAATCGGAGATCGGGCTCGTCCGCGCCGCCTCGCTCGCGAACTCGCGGATCACGGGATCGTTGTTCCCCCGCTGGAACTCCACGATCGCGTCAGCCCACACGCGCTCGAGGTCGGGCGTCACGGCACGGGCGCCGCTCTGGATCGGCGGGGGCGCCGACGATCGGTGCGTCGCCCGGGGCGAGCGCGGCCCGGCCAGGCTCAGCGCCGGGATCAACGCGAGCACGACCAGCGACAGGAGCGCGGTATCGCGCATGGCCCGGCGGGTGAATGCAATGCGCTGGAGCGCCGTGATGTTGGCCAGGATCGCGAGCACCCACAGCGCCGGCTCCAAGAGATCCAGGATCGCGCCGGCGATGAGGCAGATCAGCCGCTCGGGGCGCTCCATCATTCCGACGTTGCACTCGATGCCGATCGACTCCGCGCGCGCCTTCGTGTAGCTCACCATCACGCTGCCGACCAGCGCGGCCATGGCCAGGATGGCGCCGCGCGCGTTCGGCGTCCGCGCGAAGAGCACGACGATGCCGAGCAGGACGACGAGGTCCGAGTACCGGTCGATCACCGAATCGAGGAAGGCGCCGAACGGCGTCACCTGACCCGACGCGCGGGCCAGCGATCCGTCGAAGAAGTCGAACAGGCCGGCCAGGATCAGGAGAAACCCGGCGCTCCGCGTCCGCCCGGCGACGAAGGCGGAGGCCGCCAGCAGGCTCACGCCGAGCCCCGCCAGCGTGAGGTGATTGGGCCGGAGGTGCAGGCGGAACAGCGCATAGCCGATCGGCGCCGTCCAGCCGCGGAGCGTCTCGCGGTACCGACTCAGCACGGCCGACCGCGCCTCACAGCGGTTGCACCAGCGCCTGCTCGAGTGTCTGCCGCAAGCGCTCGAGGGCGTCCGGATCCTCCACGCGGCGGCCCTGGCCATCGTGGACGTAGAACGTGTCGTAGGCCTGATCGATCTCGGTGGCGATGCGCGCGCTGCCGATGTCGAGGCCGCACGCCGACAGCGTGCGCGTGATGAGATAGAGCAGGCCGAGACGATCGGGACACTTCACCTCCACGACCGTGAACGCATCGCTCAAGGTGTTGTCGATGCTGATCCGGGGCGACTCGGGCACGACGGTCGGTAGCCGGCCGGCGGCGCGGCGGCGCTCGAGCAGGGCGTCCACGCTCTCCTCGCCGGTCAACACGGAGCGCAGCGCGGCCAGCGTGCGCCGCCAGTGGACCGGCGAGGTGATGGTCTCGCCGGTCGGATCGTTCACCTGGAAGGTGTCGATCGCGATGCCGTCGCCCCGCGTGGAGATCTGCGCCGAGATGATGTTGATGCCGTGGGCGGCCAGCGTGCCGGCGATCAGCGAGAAGAGACCAGGCAAGTCCCGGGTGACGACGACCAGATCCGAGCTGCCCAGATCGGGATGATGAAACAGCTCGGTCGCCACCGGCGCCTCCTCGAGGCGCTGGAGCAAGCGCAGGTGCTCGGCGATGCGCTGGGCGCTCGTCGTCGCCAGATAGCGCTCCGACATCATGGCCAGGTGGCCCTTCACCGCCTGCACGGACACGTCCGGCTTGACGAGGGGCGCCACGCGATCGGCGAGCACCGCGCGGTTCGGGCGCTCGAGGCGCCCGCCGGTCACGCGCGCCATCGTCCGCGCGTAGAGCTCGTGCAGGATCACCGCCTGCCACGGCGTGAGGACCCCCGGCCCCACCGCGCGCATGTCGGCCCACGTGAGGAGATAGAGCATCCGGAGCCGCTGGGGATCGCCCACGGCGGCGGCGAAGTCGGCGATCGTTTTCGGATCGTCGATGTCCCGGCGCTGGGCCACGTGGGACATCGTGAGGTGATGGGCGACGAGGAACTCGACGACGGCGGCGGCGGCGGCGGGCAGGTCGAGGCGCGCGCAGAGCGCCTGGATGAGCGGGATGCCTTTCTTGACGTGGCCATGGCCTTTGGCCTTGCCGATGTCGTGCAGCAGCATGCCGAGCATCAGCAGCTCCGGCTTCTCCACCTCGCTGAAGACCTGCGCCGCCCCCTCGGACTCCGCCGACTGGCCGGGCGCCAGCGCCTCCATGTGCTCGACGGCCAGCAGCGAGTGCTGGTCGGCCGAGAACTTGTGGTAGACGTCGTACTGCACCAGACACGTCAGCGCGCCGAACTCGGGCAGATAGCGTCCGAGGACGCCGAGCTCGTGCATCTCCGAGAGCGTCACCGCCACCCGCCCCCACGTCCGGCAGATGTCGAGGAACAGCTCCCGCACCGCCGGCGAGCCGCGGAAGTCGTCGTCGATCAGGTCGAGCGACTCCTCGACCGCCCGCTCGAGCTCGACGGACAGCTCACACCCGAGCCGATGCAGATGCCAGAACACCTTCATGAGCCGCGTCGGGTTGGCGGCGAACACCGCGCTGTCGCGGTCGGCGAGATAGAGGCGCCCGTCGATGAAGACGAGGCCGTCGGCCAGCGCCTGATGACGGTTGCGCCGCTCGGCGACGCCACGCACGGTGACCGTCTCCTGGCAGCGCGCGATGAGCCGGCGCGAGACGCGATGAATGGCGCGCGCGTGCAGGTAGTACTCGCGCATGAACCGCTCGACGTCGAGGCTGCGCTCGTCGCCCTCGTAGCCGAAGTTCCGCGCGATGGCCGGCTGCACGTCCCGGCCGAGCACGTCGTTCTTGTGGCCGGCGAGGAAATGAAGCTCGTTGCGAACGCGCCAGAGGAAGGTGAGGGCGGCGTCCGTGTGCGCCTGCTCGCGTGGCGTGATCAACCCCTTGTCGTTGAGCTCGCGCAGCGTGCGCGTGCCGAACTTCGCGGCGGCCAGCCACATCGCCGTGTGCATGTCGCGCAGGCCGCCCGCCGACTCCTTGATGTTCGGCTCGCCGATGTAGGGCGACGCGCCGTATTTGCGGTACCGCTGGTCGCGCTCGGCCAGGGTCGCCGCCAGGAACTGCTCGAAGTCGCGCTGGTAGACGTTCTCCTCGAGCACTCGACGGAACCGGGCGAACAGCCGGCGGTCGCCGGCGAGGAACCTCGCCGCCTGCATGGACGTTCGACTGGCCAGGTCGGTCCGGGCGATCGCGACACAGTCCGGCAGCGAGCGCAGGCTGTGGCCGATCTGGAGTCCGAGGTCCCACAGGGTATAGAGCAGCTCCTGGGTCACCCGCTGGACGTACGGGGACAGCTCAGCGTCGTAGATCACCATGAGGTCGATGTCAGACGACGGATGAAGCTCGCCGCGGCCGTAACCGCCCAGGGCGATGACGACGAACGGGGTTGCCGCCAGACCATTGGTGTCGCTTGTAATGAGCTTCGTCAACGACTTCACGAGGTCGTCCACCACGCGGGCGTGGGCCTGCACGGACTCCTGGCCGGAGGCGCCACCGGCGTGCATGACCTTCACGGAGTCGAGCCCCTCGGCGAGGGCAGCACGGAAGAAGTCGAGCCGGAGTCGCCGCCGGTCGTCCGCGCGGTCGGCCTTGGCCTCGGCGCGCCGGGCCCGGCGATACAGCTCGGGCGACATGACGAGGCAGAGCGTAGCAATCCGCGGCGAATACTGTCAAATCGGACGCGGACTTATTACAATGCCAAGATGCGACGCATTTGGCGTGCTGCGGTCGACCGTATTGCCCCGTATGACCCTGGCCGGCCACTGGAGGCGCTCGCCTCCGATCTGGGCCGGACCGACCTGGTCCGGCTGTCGGCCAATGAGAGCCCGCTCGGCCCCTCGCCTCGCGTCGTCGAGGCGATTGCGCGCGAGGCCGCCCGCGTCCACCTCTACCCTGACGGTGGCTCGACCTCGCTGCGCGAGGCGCTGGCAGCGCGGCTGGGTGTCGCCCCCGCCCAGATCGTCGTCGGTAACGGCGCCGACGAACTGCTCGCGCTCATCGGTTGGGCAGCCCTGGAACCTGGCGACGAGGTAATCATCCCCCAGCCCTCCTTCGAGCCCTACACGACCGTGGTCGAGCTGATGGCCGCCCGGGTGGTTCCAAGCCCGCTGGCGAAGTACGAGACCGATCTGGACGACATGGCCAGCCGACTGACGGCGAGAACGAAGGCCATCGTGCTGTGCTCGCCACACAACCCGGCCGGCACGATCATCCGCCGCGCGCCGCTGACGGCCTTCCTCGACGCTCTCGGCCACGACGCGCCATTGACCCTCCTCGACGAGGCCTACTGCGACTTCTGTGACGATCCCGAGTATCCCGACGGCGTCACATTGCTGGCTCACTACCCCCGCCTCATCCTGCTGCGGACGTTTTCGAAGATCGCGGGGCTCGCCGGCCTGCGCGTCGGCTACACGGTAGCCACCGCCGAGGTCGCCGAGCGGCTCAATCGCGTGCGCGCGCCCTACAACGTGAACCGTCTCGGACAGGTCGCCGCACTCGCCGCGCTCGAGGATCGCGCCCACTGGGAGCGCACCCGGGACGTGGTAATCCGCGGGCGCGCATTTCTCTCCCGCGAGCTGTCTCGCCGCGGCTTCGGCTTCCCGCCGTCGCAGGCGAACTTCCTGCTGGTGCAAGTGCCGCAGGCGAGCGCCGTGCTCCAGCGCCTGCTGCGGGCCGGGATCATCGTGCGTGATGGCGCGGCCGTCGGATTCCCTGACCACTTGCGGATCGCCGTCGGGGATCACGCGGCGAACGTGCGCCTGCTCGAGGCGTTGGCCTGACGCGGTAACGGGCGCGCCGTAACACCGTCCGGCGGCGCGATCCGCGGCCGGCCCGGTTAGGCACGGCCGTCGGGAATCTCAGCCACCACGTCCTCGGCGCAGCGCTTGAGCGCCGCCACGAGCCGCTCGCGCGCTTCACCTGAATGTTCCGCGGCCTCGACGGCATCGCGCGGCACATCGACGCCGGCCACGACGCCCGTCGTTCCTGCGATCGTCACCGAGTAGTGACGCTCCCGTTCCTCGACACCGACGACACTCGCATTCGGCGCAATTTCCGGCACGAGCGATTCGATCAGTCGACGACCATCCATACCCACCTCCGCGACGAGCGCGTTCGAAAGTGCAACGCAAGTGCCAGCCCCTGCGTCTGACGTTATCCACACCGCGTTCTACAAATTCATCCTGCGCTGTCTACAAAGTTCACGGCTCGACGCGCTGACGTGATCGTCACACTCGTGATGGGAGCGTGATTGGCCTGGCAATGACGCGGGAGCGACGTCAGACCACGCCTCGCCGTGCCCTGGCCTTTTCATTGCACGCCTTCCTTCCTCCTGCTCGCAGCGGCGAGAACACCATCGTCAGGGGCGTGTTGTCACGATCGGAGGCTCGCCATGGAACGCATGGATCGATTGACCGAGCTTCGAGAGAACGGAACGATGCGGTGGTCCGGAGAGCAACACGCGTGGGTTGCCGAGCCGGACGCTGTCGTGAGCGCGCTCGCCCACGACGGGTTCGAGGAGTACAAGCGCGAGGTCGCGCGCTGTGGTCACGATCGGGCTCCGGCCGGCGGCGTGTGGCAAGGGCTCAACAGCAAGACCGGCGCGATCGCGTCGGCGATCTGGGTCCGGGCGGACACGCCGCTCGTGTTCATCGACATCGACGGTGAGACGGTGCGAGGCGATGCCTAGACCGGCGGACGACTGGTGGGCCGACGTCGAGCAGGATTTCCTCGCGTGCCTGGAGGGTGAAGGCTCGACCTCGATCGCGACGATCGCGCGCCGACTCGCGATCTCTGAGGATGCGGCCAGCTCCCTGGTCGCCATCCTCGCCCGTGAAGGAAAAGTCCGAATCAGCGTCGTCGAGCGCGTTCGCCGCGGCGACGAAGCGGCAGAGGAGAGAGACACGATGGCCGACCAGGAGCAGACCGCGCTGTGGGCCGACGCCAATTGCCGGGTGCTCGACGATCTCAGCGCAGCGGACTTTCAGGCTGATCGGCGCGAACGCCAAGGCGCTCAGCCAGGCCGTGGATCGCGTGCACGCGACGGCCGAGCAGACCGGTCAGCGCGTTCAGGAAACGCTGTCGACCAGCGCGTCCCGCGCTCGCGAGGCGGTGCGCCGAGCCGCCTGAGCTGAGCTATCCTCGGCGGCATGGCGTCGGGCTATGCCGTCAAGCAGGCTGTGGACCTGATGGATGCCGCGTTCCTCGCCCGGTGGACGGATCGAGAGGCGATCGGTCCGCTCGCCCGCCGGGCGCTCGGCGTGATCATCCGTCGCCTGGCCGCCGGCGAAGGCGCGCTGCCCGTCACGGGCTTGTTACCTGATCTCGCTCCGGGCGAGGTCGCCGACGCCATCGCCGAGCTCGATCACCACGACCTGGTTCTGGTGGAGGCGGGCGCCGTCGTCCTCGCCTATCCGTTCAGCGCCCGCCCCAACGCCTTTCGTCTCGAGCCGGGCGACCGGCGCCCTCGGTACGCGTGCTGCGCGACCGACGCCCTGGGGGTCGCGGCGCTGATGGGCGAAGCGCTCACGATCCACTCCCGCTGCCACGACTGCGGCGACCCACTCGTGCTGCGCACCGGGCCCGAGGGGCCGCTCGAGCCCACGACGGCGATGGTCTGGGTGGGCACGCGTGAGGACATCCGGGCCAAGGCGTGCGCCGGCCTCTGACACACGATCAACTTCTTCCGGTCGGAAGAGCATCTCGGTCGGTGGTGGAACGCGACGCGAGCCGACGGCGCCGCCGCGACCGTGGTCGAGGCGTTCAAGGTGGCTGCCGAGGTCTTCGGCCGGCGCCTTCCCAGACTGGCGGGACTGCGAGATTAACGGCGACGCGCGCGGGCCGCGGCGAGCTCGCGCTCGAGGTCCTCGACGCGGCGGGCGAGCTCGTCGCGCTCGGTGCGCAGCGCATTGAGCTGTTGCTCGCGCGCCAACCCTCGCTGCTCCTGCTGAGCGAGCGTCGTCTGCAGCGCCGCCTCTCGGGCATAGACGTCCTTCATCTCGGCCTCGAGACGCGTCATCCGTTGCTTGGCGGGAAGCCAACCGGCAAAGAGCGTGTAGGCGAGGAGCCCGGCCAGCAGGACCGCGGCGACGACGATGAGCCAGGGAGTCCTTCGACGAGGCTCGGCGACCACGGCCCGTGATTTTAGCAAACGGGCCGGCGGAGCCGCGCAAGCGATCTGCTATGATCGAATCGAGAAGCTTCAGCGGACGAGGGAGGACACTCGTGGAGCTGCGACGCTTCTTCGATCAAGCGGTCCGGGCGTCGTTCAAGGACCTGGCCATCACGGACGAGCCAGCGGCTACGTACCTCGCCGATCTCCTGACACGCTTTGCCCGCACCGAGAACCTCTTCCCTCCCGGCGTCGCGCTGCCGCGTCTGGAGACCGTCATCGACATGCTCCTCGACGTCCAGTCGGCCTGGGAGGAAAACTTCCAGCCGGAGCACGAGGTGTCGGTCCGCCGCCACATCGGTGACTACACCATGTTCATGACGGGCGTCTTCCGCGAGCGGGTGGAGCGACTGGCCAGCCACGCTTTCTACGTCGCCCAGGGCAAGCGCGCCTACCACTTCGTCTCCGAGCACGCCCGGGCCACGCAGCGAGCGGCGCCCTACCACCGGCTGGCCGAGCACTTCGAGAGCTTCGCCAGCGCCCTCGACTACACGCGTCGGGTCCACTTCCCCGACGGCGCCGGTCACCGCTTCTTCGGCCTCGCGTTCGAATGACGTCGCCGCCCGAGCCGGCGGCTGACGCCGACGGTCTACGCCTGCTCGATCACTGGCTGGCGACGGGAACGATGCCTGGGCCCGCGGAGGTGACGCCGCTGGCGTCGGCGCCACCGGCCCAGCTCGAACAGACGCTGTGGGCGTTCGCGCGCGAGCACGGGGCGGCCGCGCTTCCCCTCCTGTCTTCCTTCGCCGATCACACGACGCGGTCGCTCCGCCGGCCAGCCCGGCGCGTCATCTATCGTCTCGCTCAGCGAGGCGTGACGATCGCGCCCGCCGCGTCGGCCGCCCGTCCACTCGTCGCTCAGGGCGACACGCGCCCCGTTCGCGCGTGGCTCTCCGGCATCGACGGCACCGGGTCTCGCGCGTCGTGGATCCTCTTCGAGGGCCCGTTCGGCGCGCTTCGTCTCTGCTCGCTCATCCTCAACGATGAGATCGGCATCCTCGACGCGGCCGGAGGCGACATCACCCGGAAGCGCCTCGAGCGCGAGCTCGCCGAGCTCGCCGCATCGCAGAAGTTGCCCTGGGTCGAGATCGACCCGGGGCGAGCGGCCGGGCTCGTGGCTGAGGCGCTCGCCCGTCATCGTCACGCCGGGACGGCGCCGCCGGCCGCCTTCGAGCGCTGGCGGCCGCGCTTCGACGACGTCCCGGCGGCCGAGCCCCCCGCGCTGGCGCCGGCCGATCCCGCGCTCGTCGAGCGCTCGGCCGAGCTACTGAATCTTCCCGAGCTGAACGGATGGTTCCTCGAGCCGGAGCGAGTCCAGCCCGAGGCGGTCGAGATGCTGCAAGCGCGTGAGAGTCGGCTGGTCGTCTCCGACCAGATCAAGGCCGAGCACCGGGAGGCGGTGATCACCCGCGTCGTCGAGCGCGAGCTGACGCCCGAGGTGCGCGGACGCTGGGCCCGCCGGCTCGCCGAGATGGCGCTGGTCTTCGACTCGGCCGGGCGCGGGGAGCACGCCACGCTCGCCGGCGCCGCGGCGGCTGAGCTCGGCGACGACACGCGCGACGCGCATCGCCACCCGTTCGCTCGCCAGCTTGCCGCCCGCGCGCTCGAGGTCGCCGGCGAAGTCGCGCTTGGCCGGCTCTCGGCCGCAGACGCGACGCGGCGGCCCAGCGTGCCTGGAACCGGCCACCCACGGAGCGACCCGGGCTCGCGGCCACCGCTTCAATGATCGCGGGCATCCGCGTCGGCCACGCGACCGACCCCATCGGAGTCACCGGCGTCACCGTCGTGCTCACCGATCAACCGGCGGTGGCCGGCATCGCCCTCCGCGGCGGCGCCAACGACGTCGTCGGGCTCGACCACCTGGACTCGGGGCACCTGGTCGGCACGGTCAACGGCGTCGTGCTGGGCGGCGGCAGTCGCTTCGGAGAGGAAGCGGTCTACGGCGTGATGCGCTGGCTCGAGGAGCGCGGCGTCGGCTTCCGCGTGGGCGCGGCCGTCGTCCCCCACGTCCCCGGCGCCTTCCTGTTCGATCTCAACGTCGGTGACGCCCGCGCCCGGCCGACGCGCGAGATGGGATACGACGCAGCGAAGAGCGCGGCGGCGGGGCCCGTGGCCGAGGGCAGCGTTGGCGCCGGCACCGGCGCCACGGTCGGCAAGGTCAACGGCGTCGCGTGCGCGATGCGCGGGGGCGTCGGCTACACCGCCGCCCAGGCCGGCGATATCGTCGTCACCGCGCTGATGGCGGTCAACGCCGTCGGCGACGTGCGTGATCCTGAGACGGGGGCCGTGATCGCGGGAACCCGGGAAGCGCCGGACAGCCGCCGCCTCATCGACTCGGCGCGCGCCATCGCGGCCGGCGCCGGCCGCTTCGAGGGGCCGCGTCACACTACCATCGGCGTCGTGACGACCAATGCGCGTCTCACGAAGATCGAGGCGGCGAAGGTGGCCTCGCTGGCGATGGTCGGCTTCGGCCGCGCGCTCTCCCCGCCGCACACCGCGTTCGACGGCGACTCGCTGTTCGTGCTGTCCGTGGGGGATGTGCCCTTCGATCTCACCCGCGTCGGCGTCCTCGCCGCCGACGCCGTGGCCCGCGCGATCGCGCGCGGGGTCCGCGCCGCGACGTCGCTCCGTGATATTCCGGCCGCGCGCGACCTTGCCGCTATCTGACCAGCCAGCCGACTGCGGTGTAGGCGAGCACGATCCAGACGATCCACAGCCAGCGTCGCAGGACGCGCTCGCGCTCGAGCGGCATGGGCTCCAGCACCACCGGGTGGAGTCGCCGGCCAACGAGCCAGCCCGTCGCCAGGCCACCGATGTGCGCGCCATTGTCGATGTAGGCCGAGGTCAACCCGCCGAGCACCGTGTAGATCGCCCAGACGATCAGCACCGCGCCGATCCGGCGGTCGCGCACGAGGAGGCGGTCGCGCTGCCGGCGGAACAGCGCGATGGCCGCGCCCTGCAGTCCGAAGATCGCCCCCGACGCGCCGACCGACGGCCCCGGGCTCCACAGCAGGCTCAGCAGCGACCCGCCGACGGCGCTCGCGACGTAGAGCACGACGAACTGGCGCCGGCCGAACGCGTGCTCGCACAGCATGCCGAGGATGAAAAGCGCGACGGCGTTGCCGACCAGGTGATCGAAGCTTCCGTGAAGGAACGTCGCGCTGAGCAAGCGCCAGTACTCACCGGCGGCGACGGCCGGTCTGAAGAGCGCGCCGAAGGTGATGATCGTGTGGTCGGTGTCGAGGGCATCGAAGGCGATCTCAACGCTGTAGACGAAGAGCAGCAGCGCAATGAGGCCAGCAGTGACCCGCGGCAGCCGGCGCATCCGGCGCTCGAAGTCGACGCGCCGCGAGAGCAGCATGTCGGACGTGATGCGCAGCGGGCGGTCTGCGTCGTGCGTGGGTCGAGCCTCCCCGGCGGCGTGATCGCTCCTTACACTACCCGATCCGCCGCGCGGAGGCGGATGAGACCGGTCAGACGGCGACGGGCGTCGGCCTGACGTGCGAGCGGTCAGCGGCCCTCGCCGGTGTCGAGCATCACGCCGAGGGCCAATGCGACACGCCGGTCCAGGCTGTGCTCGGGATCGCTGGTCAGGTCGAGGACGTAGCGGTCGAGGATGGTGAACTTCCGGTTGAACTCACCGAACACCACGCCGGCCGACCCCGGGTCGAGGCGGACGAGGATGAAGTTCGTCCTCAGGAGGCCGAACAGCGACCCGAGGACCCGTCGCAACAGCGACAGGACCATCGAATCCTCGATGGCCATCGCCGTGCGCTGGCCGGCCGGCGTCTCCACGTACCAGCGTTTGCGAAAGATGTTGTGGATGTACTCCTTGCGCAGCCGGGCCAACGGGAGGCCGACGGCCGTCACCACCGTGTAGGTGCGGGCGAGGACGGCGACCCGCTGATCCTGCCAGACGCGCAGAAGGACTTCACGGCGCGATTCGTCGCGAAACACGGTGACGTGACGCAACGGCCGGGCCGACATCGAGACGACGATGAACGTCGCCAATGCGAGCCCAGATCCGAGCAGGCCGGCCAGCGCCCCGAGCGCGGAGCCGCCGGCGGCCACGACCTCGCCGGTCCACGCCATCACCATGGACGCGGCGATCGCGGCCAGGACATACGCGAACACCGTACGCAGGAGATAGGTCGGACGCTCGACGTAGAGGATCGGCCGGCCGTCTCCGGACCAGACCTCGTACTTCGACGAGATCGAGAGGAACCGCTCGCGCAACAGGAAGAGATCGCGATCGAACGCAGGCTCGAGGTCGGGCATCGTCCGGCGCGGCGTTCCCGGCGGCATGCCCGCGCGGAGATGCCTGTTGCAGACCGGGCACTCGAGGAGCCGGCCGGCGAACTCGGGCTTCAGCTCATAGACCTCCCCGCAGGGACAGGCCAGGACGATGCCGGAGGTCATCGGACCGTCAGACGGTAGCGGGGAACGAGAGGCCGGAAAAATATTCGAGGTCAGCCATGACAATGCTCCTCTGGATTGTACCGCCGAGTGATCAGTGGAGAATGCGCCAGACCTTCTCGGACGTGAGCGGCATGTCGACGTGCGTGCAACCCCACGGGCGGAGCGCATCCACGACCGCGTTGACGATCGCCGGCGGCAGCGCGATGCAGCCGGCTTCGCCGACGCCCTTCGCTCCGAGCGGATTGTTGGGGGACGGCGTGTGCATCTCGCCGATGACGGGCTCGGGAAAGTCGTCGGCGCGCGGCGCGGCGTAGTCCATCAGCGACGCCGTCAGGAGCTGGCCGTCCGCGTCGTAGACGATGCCTTCGATCAACGCCTGCCCGGCGCCCTGGGCGTAGCTGCCGTGAAGCTGCGCCTCGGCCAGGAGTGGATTGATGATGGTGCCGGCATCGTCGACCCACACACAGCGGGTGAGCGTGACGCGGCCGGTGTCGCGATCGATCGCGACGGTCGCGACGCACGTGCCGAACGACCACACCTCGCTCTCGGCGTTGAAGAACACGGTGGCGTCGAGCCCGGGCGCCTCGCCCTTCGGCAAGCCCGTGCCGCGATACGCGAGATCGGCGACCTGAGCCCACGTCGCGCGCCGCCCGGGAACGCCTCGCACCTCCCAGCCGCCGACGACCGGGACCACGTCGGCCGGCGCCGCCTCGAGAAGACTGGCAGCCAACCGGCCGCCCTTTTCCCTGACCTCGGTCGCCGCCCGGAAGACGGCGCTGCCGCCAAGCACCGTGGAGCGGCTGCCGAACGTGCCGACGCCCTGGGGCGTCCCCTGCGTGTCGCCGTGACGGACGCGGATCGACTCGGGAGCCACGCCGAGGGCGTCCGCCGCGATCTGGGCCCACGTCGTCTCGTGGCCCTGGCCGTGAGCGCTCGAGCCCGTGACGACGGTGACGACGCCGGTCCGCTCGATCCGCACCGTGCCGGACTCCCAACCGGCCGCCGACGGCTCGACGTACGCGGCGAGGCCCACGCCGACGACGTCGCCTCGCGCGCGGGCTCGCGCCTGCTCGGCGCGCTGGCGATCGTACTCGGCGAGGGTGAGAGCCCGCTCGAACGCGGCCGGGTAATTGCCGGAGTCGTAGACCTGTCCCGTCGACGTCCGATACGGAAACGCGCCGGCCGGCACGAGGTTGCGCCGGCGGATGTCCGCCGGGTCGAGGCCGAGCGCGTGGGCGGCCTCGTCCATCAAGCGCTCGATCACGAAGATGCCCTCGGGCCGCCCGGCGCCGCGATACGGCCCGGTCGAGTTCGTGGTCGTATACGCGGCCGTCGCCTGGATGTCGACCGCGGGCACCACATAGGCGCCCGGCATCGTCCGGCCGTGATTGCGTACCGGCCCCGCGCCATTGACGACGAGCTGCGAGCCGAGCGCGACCGCGATTCGCGCGCGCAGCCCGGCGATCTTGCCGTCGGCAGTCACCGCCAGCTCCCCGCGGGCGCGCGCGCCGCGGCCGTGCTGCGTCGTCATGAGGTCCTCGGTCCGGGTGGAGATCCACTTCACGGGCCGGCGCAGGAAGACGGCGAGCCAGGCCACGAGGATCTCGTCGCGGTACGTCGTGCCCTTGGCCCCGAAACCCCCGCCGACGTCGGGAGCGATGACGCGGATCTTGTGCTCGCCGAAGCCGATGACCGACGCGATCTCCCCACGCGCCCGGAACGGCGCCTGGGTCCCCAGCCACACGGTCAGCTCGTCGGCGGCCGTGTCGTAGCGGGCCATGCAGCCGCGCGGCTCCATCGTCACGGCGGCGACGCGCGTCTGATCCACGCTGACGGTGACCACGCGCGCAGCGGCGGCGAAGGCCGCGGCGGCGTCGCCGGCCCGCCACGCCCCGGCGATCGCGCGGTTGGTGCCGAGGCTCTGGTGGACGATGGGCGCGGCCGCGGCCTGCGCGCTCTCGGCGTCCAGCACCGCGGCGAGCGGCTCGTACTCGATGTCGACGAGGTCGGCCGCATCACGCGCCTCCGGGAGGCTCTCGGCCACGATGGCAACGATCGGCTCGCCGACGAACCGCACGGCGCCGTCGGCCAGGAGTGGAAACGGCGCGATCTTCATGTCGGGGAAGAACGCATTCGCCGCGGGCTGGCCGAGATGCTTGATGTCGCCTGCCGACACGACGGCCACGACCCCGGTGGCGCGCCGGGCCGCGGCCGTATCGAGCCGCACGATCCGCGCGTGGCCGTGAGGGCTGCGCACGAAGTGCACGTGCAGCACGCCGGGCACGGCGATGTCGTCGACGTAGCGGCCACCGCCGGTCATGAGCGCGCGGTCTTCCACGCGCTTGCGCGAGGCGCCGACGTAGCGGCCGCTGGGCGCTGTCACGTCAGCGAGGGCGTGGAGCGGGACGCGGCGAACGCCGCCGCCGCTCCCACGAACGCGACGACGAGCGGATGAGGCGCGGACTCGGTCGAGGCGAGCTGAGGAAGGAACAGCGTGGCCAGATAGAAGCGCCGATCGCGGAGCTCCGCCATTCGCACCTCGCCGCGCTCATCGAAGCCGCTGAGCGAGAGGCCGGCCGCGGCCAGGCGCTGCTGGTAGTCGGGATTCAACCCGTAGTTGCAGAAGAACTCCTCCTCGATCACGGGCTGGCCGTAGATCGTCGCGGCGCGCGTGCCGTCGGCCACGGTGACCTTCATTCGCGGCCCGGACAGCACGGGCGCGCCGGGGGGTCGGCCCGCAGCGGCACACGCGATCGGCGCGATCAGGGCCGACTCGGCCTCGCCACCGTATTCGGCGTGGCGCGCGTCGGTGAACCCGGCGACGTGGCGCGCATACTCTAACAGAGTATGTTGAAAGCCCCCTCAGGTGGCCACGAGGGGCCAGTCCCGCTCTCGCGCCCATCGAATCGCGCGCAGCGCTCCGTCGAGGCTTCGATAGGGACTGCCCGGCGCGATCCAGAAACCGTCGAAGCGCTCGAGGCGCCGCACCGCGTCGGCGGCCACCAGCCCCTCGGTCGGCACCCACCGGACGTCGACGGCGAGCGACGACGCGCCGGCCGCGTGAGCGAGCGCCGCAACCGTCGCGCGATGGGCACGCGATCCGGGATCGTAGTCGCCGACCACGCCGACCTTTACGGGCATCGCGTCGGCATTATACTGAGCCCCAGCCATGGCCAGACGCGGCCGAGTCATCCCGTTCCCGACGAAGTTGCCGCCGCCCGACGAGCGCGCGCTGACCGAGGTGCACCGCTGCGCCCAGGCCGAGGCGATCGTGGTGAAGGGCCTCTTCGAGAGCGAGGGCATTCCGACCGTGCTGCGCTCGCGCATCGCGCACTCCGTCCACCCCTTCACCGTGGGGGCCCAGGGCGAGGTCAGGATTCTCGTGCCCGCGGCGGACGCCGCCCGCAGCCGGCGCCTGCTCGCTCGCCATGCCTCCGCGTAGCGCGATCCTCGTCGTCGATCTCCTCAAGGGGTTCTTCAAGAACGATCCCACCCTGCCCGATCCGCTCGATGCGCGGCGACTGTTCGCCACCGTCCGACGCGTCATCGACGCCGGCCGGGAGCGGGGCCTGACCATCGTCTTCGTCAAGGACAACTTCCTCCCCGAAGAGGTGGGCCACGACAAGCACTTCAAGATCTGGGGTCCCCACTGCGTGGTCGGCACGCCGGACGCCGACGTCGTCGACGAGCTGGCGCCCCGGCCCGGCGATTATCAGATCGCGAAGAAGCACTACAGCGGATTCAGCGGAACCCGGCTCGACGCGGTGCTCCGCGAGCTCGACGTCAAGCGGCTCTACGTCACGGGCGCGTGGACCGAGGCCTGCGTCCAGCACACCGTCATCGATGCCTTCTACCTCAACTACGAGATCTGCGTGGTCTCGGACGGCGTCTCCTCACCCGACCGCGCCACTCACGACTACGCGCTCGCGTACATGCAGCGCTACCACCGCGCCGAGATCCTCACGAGCGACCAGGCGATCGCGCTGTTCGGCCGAGGTGCCGCGGCCGCCTGACGCTCAACCGAGCCCGGCGATCACCGACGTGAGCGCGTGAGCGACGCGCTCGAGGGCCGCTGGCTCGAGCGTGGCGAACGCGTCGCGGGGCGTGTGGTACGTGTCGAAGGGGACCGGGCGTCGCACCAACGCACGGAGCGCGCTCCGCATCGGGCTGAACACGAACTGGCGCAGCGCATCGGCCTCGGCGAAGGGCACGATGGTGAAGCCGTAGGCCGGGATGCCGGCCGCCGCGAACGCGCGATGGTCGCTGCCGAAGACGGGAATACGGCCGACGAGGTGATAGCCCTCGTCGCGGCGCAGGCCGAGCGTGTCGAGCGCTCCCGCCACCGATGTCAGAAAGGCCGGGGGGCTCGCGTCCGGCGTGTCCCACACGGCGAGGGCGTCGCCGATTCCGCACAGCTCGAGGCTCAGGACACCGGTGATCCCGTCCAGGCGCTCGCGCTTGACGTACTCGCGCGCGCCCAGATAGCCGAGTTCCTCGGCGGCCGTGAACAGGAAGCGGACGCGGAGACGCGGCGGCACGTCGCGCGCGATCCGCTCCAGCAGGTGCAGCAGGATGCCGACCGCGGCGGCGTTGTCGTTGGCACCAGGACTGCGCGGCACCGCGTCGTGGTGGGCGATCAGCACGACCACGCGATCGCCCGAGCCGACATCGACGGTGAAGTTCTCGCCGCGCCCTTCGAACGTCTCGAACCGGCTCCGCGTGAACGGCACGCCGCGGCGCTCGAGATACCAGGCCACGGCGCGCTCACGCTCGTCGTTGGGCCGCGCTTCGAGCAGCCGGGACAGCGCCAACGGGCCGTCGCCGCCGCGCAGAATCTCGTCGAGCGGCATCGGCGGGGCCATCGGCGCCGCCGGCGCCCGTCCCGCGTTGAGCACGCGGCCGATCCCGCTGTTGAGTCGGCCTCGCAGATAGAAGCCGACGTCGCGCAGGGTCACGGGATCTTGAACAAGCGACGCGCGTTGTCGCTCAGCCGAGCCGCCAGCGTGTCGAGCGCCTCGCCGCGCAGCTCGGCCACTCGGGCGGCCGTGAGCGCCAGGTAGGCGGGCTCGTTGCGTCGGCCGCGATGGCCTTGCGGTGGCAGGAACGGGCAGTCGGTCTCGATCACCAGACGGTCGCCGGGCACGAGGCGCGCGACGTCGGGAAGCGCGCGGGCGTTCGGATACGTGACCGGGCCGGCCAGCGAGATCGCGAGACCGAGGTCCAGGCACCGCCGCGCCAGAGCAGCGTCGCCCGAGAAGCAGTGCATGATCCCGCCGATCTCGCCCACGCGTCCCTCGCCGAGAATCCGCAGCACGTCCTCGTGGGCCTCGCGGCAGTGGATCAGGACGGGCTTGCCGACCTCGCGGCCGAGCGCGAGAAGCCGCGTGAACACGCGCTCCTGATCCTCACGGGGCGAGAGGTTGCGGAAGAAATCGAGGCCGATTTCGCCGACCGCGACGACCCGCGGCTCTCGCGCCAGTCGCGCGATCTCTGCGAACGCCATGTCGTCGGCCTCGCCCGCATCGTGAGGGTGGATGCCGACCGCCGCCCACACGTTGGCCTCGCGGCTCGCCAGCTCGATGGCCGCCCTCGACGTGGCCACGTCGGTCCCGATCGTCACCATCCGTGTCACGCCGGCCTCGCGGGCGCGGGTCAGGACATCGGGCAGGTCGCTCGTGAACTCCGGAAAGTGAAGATGCGCGTGCGTGTCGAAGAGCTCGGGAGGGCTCACGGGATCACGCGGAACCGGAAGCGGCCGATGAGCTGTCCCGAGTCGGTCGTCACGTCGACCGACCAGCGGCCGACGACGGCGTCGGGGAACGACGTCTTGCGCGAGAACGTGCGAAAGCCCTCGCGGCGCCCGCCGTGCACCGGCGAGAGGTTCACGACGTCGATCACCTCGCCGTCACGCTGCCACACGTGGCGGATCCCTTGCTTGAGGCCGGCGGGCGCGTACACCGCCGTGTAAGCCACCAGCCCGCGAGCTCTCAGATCGGCGGCCTTGATCGCTCGCGTGACCGGCTCGAGCGACTCGAGGGTGCCGACGTTCCAGGCCAGCACGTGACTGGCGAGGCTGAGCGGCACCGGCGGAAGCCAGCCGCGCCCCGCGTACGCCAGCCCGGCGACGACGAAGGCGGCGAGCGCGCTGACGGTGGCGCTGACGCGCCATGGCCACTTCCGGGCCATGCAGAGCGCCGGCGCCAGCGCGATGACGCCCGCCCCAGCGCTCACCATGAGCGCAAAGCGCGGCGGGAAGCCCACGAGCGGGAGCGCCACGTCGAGTGCGCCGAAGACGCAGACGAAGAAAAAGACCGCGCCGGCCCACGGCCGCGGGTGGACGATCGCGCGGAACCACGGATCGAACGTCGCCAGCAAGGCCAGGCCAGCCAGCACCAGGAAGAACACGATGTTGCGCGACGTCAGCGTGGTGCTCGCCCAGTACACGGGGAGCAGGAAGAGGAGGATGCCGTGGTAGAGCGACTGGATCGTGTAGTCGACGCCGGTAACCACCAGCCGCGCCGCCCGCCGCTCCGAGCCCTCGAGGGTCCGGCGGACCTGGGTGATCAGCGCGAAGAGCAGCCACAGGAGCAGGACGTAGCCCACGATCCAGCGAACGTGGCTGAGCTCATGACGGAACACGAACAGCGTGAGGAGTCCGCCGACGAGGGAGGCGAGCGAGATGCCCCACTGTCGGATGAACGGCGCGAGCCCGCTCACCCCGTGGACGCCAGGGCCTCGGCGATCCGGCGGGCGACGTCGTCCCGGCGGAGCGCGACCACGCACTCGCGCAGGTCCCTGGCCAGCGCGTGATTGGTCAGCTGCGCGCTGACGAGGTCGAGCGCCATCGAGCGCATCCCGGCGTCGAGCGCGCAGATCTCGCGGAGCACGCGGGCGATGGACGCGTCGCGCGCCGCGACCTCCAGGATGACGTCGACGTACTCGCGACTCATTTCACCCGGGCGCCGGGCGGCAGGTCCCGGTCCGGCGTGACGACGGCCAGCCGATCACCGGCCGACCCCGCCAGCACCATGCCCTGGGACTCGATCCCCATGAGCTTGGCCGCCTCGAGGTTGGCGACGATCACGACCTTCTTGCCGACGAGATCCCCCGGCGCATAGTGCTCGGCGATGCCGGCGACGACCGTGCGCTGGGAATCGCCCAGCGACACCGTGAGCTTCAGGAGCTTCTTGGACTTCGGGACGAGCTCGGCCGCGATGACCTCGGCGACGCGGAAGTCGAGCTTCCCGAACTCGTCGATCGTCAGCCGGTCTGCCTGCTTCTCGGTCTTCACCACGCTTGCTTGGTCGGTGAGTCCGACCGATACGGTCTCGCCCGCCGCTACGACACGAGGGAAGAGGCCGGACAGGCGCTCGACGCGCGGGATGGTGTTGATCCGTCCCATCGCCGCGTTGGCAAGGGACGGCTCACGCCCATCGCCGATCGCGCGCCGAATCTTGGCCGCTGCGTCGGGGAGGAACGGAGCGAGGATGATGCCGAGGAAGCGCAGCGAGTCGGCCAGCGTGGCCAGCACCCGATTGAGCTCGGGCGCCTTGGCCGGATCCTTCGCGAGGGCCCACGGCTGTGTGGTGTCGATGTACCGATTGACTGCGCCGATGAACTCCCAGATCGCCTCGAGCGCCCGATGAAACGCGAACTGCTCCATCGCACGCTCGACGCGGCGGCGGGCATCGTCGGCCATCGCCAGGACTTCGCGATCAGCCGGGATCACCGCCATCGTGGGCTTCTCGGTCGGCTCGGCCTTGGCCAGCAGCGTCGTCGCCCGCGAGACCAGGTTGCCGAGATCGTTGGCCAGATCCGCGTTCAACCGGCCGACGAGCGCTTCCTCCGAGAAGTCGGCGTCGAGGCCGAACGTCATCTCTCGCATGAGGAAGTAGCGGAAGGCGTCGTGGCCGTACTTGTCGGTCAGGGCCAGCGCCTCCACCACGTTGCCGATGGACTTCGACATCTTGCCGCCGCCGATGTTCCAGTAGCCGTGGACGTCGAGGTGGCGGAAGACGTCGAGGCCGACCGCCTTGAGCATGCACGGCCAGTAGATGGCGTGGGGCTTCAGGATGTCCTTGCCGATCAGGTGCTCGACGTGCGGCCAGTAGCGCTTGAACGTGTCGCCGCCCGGCTGGCCGAGCGCCGACACGTAGTTGATGAGCGCGTCGAACCATACGTAGGTGACGTACTTGTCGTCGAACGGCAGCGGGATGCCCCACTCGAGCCGCGTCCGAGGCCGGCTGATCGACAAGTCCTGCAACGGATCGCGCAGGAATCCCAGGATCTCGTTGCGATAGCGCTCGGGCCGGATCAGATCGGGACGCGCGTTGATGTAGTCGATCAGCCAGCCCTGGTACTTCGACATCTTGAAGAAGTAGTTCTCCTCCTCGATCCAGGTCAGCGGCGTCTGGTGATCGGGGCACTTGCCGTCGACGATCTCCTTCTCGGTGTAGAACCGCTCGCAGCCGAAGCAGTAGTGGCCGCCGTACTTGCCGAGGTAGATCTCGCCCGCGTCCCAGAGCGCCTGGAGGATCCCCTGCACGACGGTCTTGTGCCGCTCCTCGGTGGTGCGGATGAAGTCGTCGTTGCTGATCCCCAGCCGCTGCCACGTCTCGCGGAACTTGGCGGAGATGCCGTCGGTATAGGCCCGGGGCTTCACGCCCGCCTTGGCTGCGGCCTGGGCGATCTTGTCGCCGTGCTCGTCGGTGCCGGTCAGGAAGCGCACGTCGTCGCCAGCCAGCCGGTGATAGCGGGCCATCGCGTCGGCGACGATCGTCGTGTAGGCGTGCCCCAGGTGGGGCGTCGCGTTCACGTAGTAGATCGGGGTGGTGAGATAGAAGACGCGGTCGGCCGGGCTCACTTCTCGAGCTGGGCCTTGATGTGCGATCGCCCCTCCCACGTCACCTGGTCGATCGGCACCTCGGCTTCGGTGCCGTCGGGGAAGCCGACGATGACGCTCTGTTTCAGGACCCGCAGCGAGCGGATCTTGCCGCTCATGCAGCCGCCGCCACCGCAGCTCGCCTGACAGGGCGTGTTGACGCGGGGCAGCCGTGCCCGTAGCTCCTCGTAGAGCGAGAACTCGTAGAGCAGGCAGCACTTGAGCCGGCCGCAATTCCCGAGCAGCCTGTTGTCGGTGAGCGGCATGTCCTGGGTCTTCGCCATCTTGACGGAGATCGGCTCGAACTTGCGGAGGTAGGACGAGCAGCAGAGCTGCCGGCCGCACGGTCCGATCCCGTCCATGACCTTGGTGACGTCACGGGCGCCGATCTGGCGCATCTCGACGCGCGCGCGGAACTCGCGGGCGAGGTCGCGCACGAGATCGCGGAAGTCCACACGCTCCTCCGCGTTGAAGTAGACGGTGGTGCGCCGGGCCCCCGGCGTGAACTCGACGTCCACCACCTTGATGGCGAGCCGGTGGTCGCGGGCCTTGTGCTCGCAGGTGACGATGGCGCGCTTCTCGCGCTCCCGGCGCTCGCGCCACTCGTGGGCTTCCGCCTCGGTCACCAGGCGCAGCACGCGCGGAAACGGCCGGTCGCGCTTGAAGTCCGGCAACAGCCGCCGGGGCCGACGCACCTCGCCCACCGTCTGGCCACCCTCCATGCTCACGATCACGAGGTCGCCCACGTGCAGCTCGAGGTCCTCGGCGACCAGGTAGTCCTCGGCCTTGGCCACCTCGCGCAGGCGGACGCCGACGAGATACTCGACGGCCGCGGCCTCGGGATCGCTCATCGTCCTCTCCTCAGTTCATGCGCAGCGCCAGCCGGCTCAGCAGTACCTCGAGCGTGAGCCGCGGCGTGACGTTCACGGCCAGGGCTTCGCGCGCCTCGCGGCACATCGCGAGGCCCGTCCACAGATCATCCCACGACCAGGCCTCCGCTTCGCGTGTGCTGGAATCGGCGTCACCCGTAAAGTGGGCGGCCCCGCACTTGGCCAGCACCAGGTCGCGGCAGAGCCACCAGTACGCGTCTACCACCCGCTCGGCGCGCTCGCGGTCGCGGTCGAACGACCCGGCCCGGCGAAACAGGGCTTCGACGCCCTTGGCCCGCACATCGGCGAGGATGTCGAGCGCCTCGTCACGCTCGGCGGTGGCGCGCTCGTCGCGGCGGGGTGCGAACCGCACGATCTGGCAGCGCGAGAGCACCGTGGCCGGCACCGCGCGCGGGCGCTCGAGCACCAGGATCAGGACCGTGCGCGCCGGCGGCTCCTCCAGCGTCTTGAGGAACGCCTGAGGCGCCTCACCCGTCATGCGGTCGGCATCGTCCAGGATGAACACCTTGTGCTGGGCCAGCGCCGGACGGAGCGACGCCTGGCGCTCGAGCTCGCGGATGGCGCCGATCCGGATGGCCTTCGGACCCTTGGGATTGCTCTCGGGCGGCGTGGGAACGATCAGGTGGATATCGGGATGAGGCCCGGAGCGGGCCAACCCGCACAGCGCCTGGGCAAAGGCGAGCGCCGTCGTCGTCCGGCCGCTGCCGGCGGGGCCGATGAAGGCGTAGGCGTGAGCCACGCGATCGGCGGCCAACGCGCGGCGCAACAGCTCGACGGCGCGCGGCTGGCCTTCGATGGCCTCAAGCGCCACGCAAGAACTCCTCGACGACGGTGGCCACGTCGGCAGCCACGGCCTCGACCGGGCGCTCCGCGCGGATCAGGCGCACGCGCTTGGGCTCGGCGCGCAGGATCTCCAGATAGCCGCGTCGCACCCGACGGTGGAACGCGAGCGTCTCGCGCTCGAAGCGGTCGAGGCGGCGCCGATCGATGCGCCGCAAGCCGGCCGCGGGCGGCAGATCGAAGAGCAACGTCAGATCGGGAAGCACGCCCCCGGTCGCCCGCAGATTCAGCTCGCGAACCAGGTCGTGATCCACGCCGCGGCCGTAGCCCTGATAGGCGAGCGTGGCGTCGGCGTACCGGTCGCAGAGGACGACGCGGCCTCGCTGGAGCCACGGCCGGACCTTCTCGTTGACGTGCTGCTGGCGGGCCGCCATGAAGAGGAAGACTTCCGCGAGCGGCGTGGGATGGGCGCGCGGCAGCTCGAACAGCTGCCGGACGGCCTGGCCGAGCTCGGTGCCGTCCGGCTCGGCCGTCTGCTCGACACGATAACCCTGGCGCTTGAGGGAGCGCTGCAGCCGGGCGATCTGGGTGGACTTTCCCGACCCCTCGACGCCCTCGAACGTGATCAGCACTCCCCGCACGCCACCAGCCTCCAGCTCATGCAATACGCCACTCTAGCACGCGGACTAGGGGCGACCAACGCGACGAGGGCTGTGGTAGAGTCGCGGACGGTCTGCCGATGCAGTGCACCCGGACACCCTGACGACCGTCGTCGCGACTCTGAGGAGATCACCATGAAACGTCGAATCGCCATCGCCGCTGTCCTCGTCGTCCTCGTGGCCGCCGGCGCCGTCTTCGCCGAGGTCTGTCTGTCGCCGTACGTCAAGCGCCTCGCCGGCCCCGAGAAATTCCTCTACATCTCCGCCGTCGACGCGGACGGGCGGGACAACGATTTCCTGGCGGTGGTCGACGTCAGCCTGCCCTCACCGACGTATGGCCGCGTGGTGAACACGCTGAGCCTCGGCTCGGCTGGCAACGAGCCACACCACATGGGCTGGAGCGACGACCGGACGAAGATCTGGGTCGGGACCCTCCTCTCTAAGAAACTGTTCATCGTCGACGTCGCCGCCGATCCGAGCCGGCCAACGATCGTCAAGACCATCGAGGACATCTCGGCGGTCACCGGCCTGCACGGGCCGCACACCTACTACGCGCTCCCCGGACGGATGCTTCTGACCTTCCTGTCGTCGGCCGACGGCAATCCACCGGGCGGCATGGCCGAGTTCACCAACGACGGCGAGCTCGTCCGGGTGATCAAGAACCCCGCGGACTCTCCCTACGCCTACGACGTCGCCGTGAAGCCGGACGTGAACCGGATGATCACGTCGAGCTTCACGCCGCTGCGGAACTACCGGAAGCCGCTCCCCCAGTGGGACATGAAGGACGGCGGCAACACGCTGCTCGTCTGGGACTTCAAGGAGCGCAAGGTGATCCAGACCCTCACGACCGATCCGGTGCCGCTCGAGGTCCGCTGGAGCGTCAGGCCTGGAAAGGCCCACGGCTGGACGAACTCGGCGCTCGGCGACTCGATCTGGTTCTTCGCCCAGGGCAAGGACGGGAAGTTCGCCACGAAGAAGGTCGCCGATCTGGGCAAGGGCTGCCTGCCCGCGGATCTCCGCCAGTCGCCCGACGACCGCTATCTCTACGTCTCCTGCTTCATGAAGAGCGAGATCCAGGCGTGGGACGTGTCAACGCCCGACCGCCCGCGACTCCACGACACGGTGGTGGCCGGCGTGTCGCCGAACATGATGCACGTCACCGGCGACGGCAAGCGCATGTACGTCACCAACTCACTGCTGTCGACCATGGACTACTCGGAGAAGTTCTGGGTCCGTCTCGTGCACATCGGCCCTGACGGCCGGCTCAAGGTCGATCCGTTCTTCGACGTGGACTTCACGAAATTTCCGAGCGGCGCCGCGCGCGCTCACGACATGCTGCTGAACTGAGATGGACCGTCGCCAGCTCGGGGCTCTGGCCGCGGCGCTGCTCGTCGGCGCAGCGCCCGCCGCCTGGGGGCACCAGCCGTCGCCGGCTGCGTCGCCGGGCGGGCGACTGACGACCGCGCCAAGTCTGGCGGTGATCCGGCCCGCTCCCGACTTTGCGCTGCCGGACGTCGCCGGCGCCGACGTCAAGCTGTCGGGGCTGCGTGGCAGCATCGTGCTGCTCTCCTTCATCTATACGTCGTGCACCGCAGCATGCCCGCTCCTCACCCAGCGCATGGCCGTGCTCCAGGGCCGGCTCACCGAAGCCAGGCTCTTGCCCGGAGAGGTGACGCTGCTCTCCGTCACCGTCGATCCCGAGCGTGACTCGGCCGCCGTGCTCGCCCGCTACGCTCAGGCCTTCACGGCCAGTCCCCGCGGCTGGCGCTTCCTGCGTTCCGAGCCCGATCGCCTGGGCCCGGTGCTGGCACGCTACGACGAGTGGACGAAACGGTTGCCCAACGGCGACATCGACCATCCGGCGCGGCTCTACCTGATCGACCGCGCCGGCCGGATCCGCGAGATCTACAGCCTTGGCCTGTTCGACGAGCGCCAGGCGTTCCTGGACATCCAGGCGCTGCTGCGCGAGCCGCGGTGAGCCGAGACTGACGGGAGCGTTCGTGCTCGATCTCTCGGTGGTCATCCCCGTGTACAACGAGGAAGAGAACCTCGCACCGCTGTGGGCCGAGCTCCGCCCGGTAGTGGAAGGCCTGGGCCTCGACTTCGAGGTCGTCTTCGTCGACGACGGCAGCCAGGACAGGAGCGCCGAGATCGTCCGCCGGCTCCGTGAAGGTGATACCCGCGTGCGGCTCGTCAGCCTCAAGGCCAACGCGGGCGAGACTGCGGCCACCGACGCGGGCTTCAAGGCCGCGCGCGGGCGGATGGTCGTGACGATGGACGCCGACCTGCAGAACGACCCCGCGGACATCCCGCGCCTGCTCGCCCGGCTCGATCAGTGGGACGCAGTCTGCGGATGGCGGGCGAACCGAGCGGCCGGTGATTCGCTCGTCCGCCGTCTCTCCTCGCGCCTGGGCAACGGCGTTCGGAACTGGGTGAGCGACGAGACCATCGAGGACAGCGGCTGTACCTTTCGCGCCTTCCGTCGTGAGTGCGTGCGTGGACTGACGCTCTACCGTGGCTTCCACCGGTTCATCCCGACCCTGCTGCAGTTGCGCGGCTACCGGGTCGTGGAGCTGCCGGTGGGCCACCGGCCCCGGCGCTTCGGGCGGTCCAAGTACGGCGTCATGAACCGCGCCTTCGTGACGATCGTCGACGTCCTGGTCGTCCGCTGGATGAAGTCACGCCGGCTTGGCTACGAGGTGACCGAGGATCTCGGGGGCGAGCCGCGGAGCGAGTAAGGCGCGGGCTCAGAGGCCGTGGATCGGGAAGATCAGGCGCTGGATCGCGTCCACCTGGCGATCGACGTATTCCTGCACGCGGGCGCGCCGGTCGTCGTCGAGACGCGCGGGCGGATCCCAGAGTGACCCCATGCGGAGATGGAGCCGCCGGGCGTAGTCGACGAAGTCCGCTGGCAGATCGGCGTTGACCTCGACGCCGTTCATCACCGCCCACGCCGCCGTCCACGCCCGCGCCACGTTGCCGATGTCGTAGCCCCCGCCACCGAGGGCGACGACTCGAGGTGCAAACTCCGTGATGCGAGCCACGGCCCGAGCGAAACCCTGGACGTCGAGCGCCAGATGCGTGAGCGGATCGGTCCGATGTGAATCGATGCCGAGCTGCATGACGATCACGTCCGGCTTGAAGGCCGTCAGCAGTCGGGGCACGACCGCCTCGAACGCCGGCAGATAGATGCTCGAATCGGTGAGCACGTCGAGCGGCAGGTTCACCGAGAACCCACGGCCCGCGCCTTCCCCCATCTCCTCCACGAAGCCCGTGCCGGGGAACAGCCGGTCACCACGCTCGTGGGTCGAGATCGTGAGCACGTTGCGATCGGCGTAAAACGCATTCTGCACGCCGTCGCCGTGATGGGCGTCGATGTCGACGTAGGCCACGCGCAGCCCCCGCGCACGCAGGTGGAGGATCGCCAGCACGGCGTCGTTGACGTAGCAGAAGCCCGAGGCGCGGTCGGGCATCGCGTGGTGCAGGCCGCCGGCGAAGTGGAACGCGCGCGTGACCTCGCCGCCGGCGACCAGTCGCGCGGCGAGCAGTGAGCCGCCAGCGGCCAGCCGCGCGGCGTCCCACAGCCCGGGGAAGATCGGGTTGTCGCCGGGGCCAAGGCCGTAGCGACAGACCACCGCCGCCGACGCCGCGCCGGTGTTGGCCGCCTTGAGCACGTTCAGGTACTCCTCGGTGTGGAACGTGAGGAGCGCGGCCTCCTCGGCCGGCTCTGGCGATCTCACGGCGCTCCCGGCGAGCGCCGTCAGTCCGTAGGCCTCCATGAGGCGCCATGTCAGACCGAGGCGCTCCATGCGCAGCGGGTGCTCCGGGCCGTAATCGAACCGCGCCCACTGATCGGAGTGGACCAGGGCCGTTTTCACTGTCACGGGGTCCGCGAGGCCGGCTTGGGCCGTGGGTGGCCTGTTCTCGGTGCTGATGGCTGCGTGCGCTTCCAGTGTCCCGACTTCCCGCCCGATTTCTCGAGCAGGGCGATGCGCTCGATCGTCACGCCCTTCTCGACGGCCTTCACCATGTCGTAGACCGCGAGCGCGGCGATGCTCGCCGCCATCAACGCCTCCATCTCGACGCCGGTCTTGTCCACGGTCCGTACGCGCGTCTCGATCGTGAGCACACCGCGGTCATCGTCGCTGAACGTCACATCGATGCCGGTGAGACGAAGCGGGTGACAGAGCGGGATCAGCTCGTGGGTTCGCTTGGCGGCCAGGATACCGGCGGTACGAGCGACGCCTAGCACGTCGCCCTTGGGCGCGTTGCCGGCGCGAACGATCTGGAGGGTCTTGGGCGACATGCGCAGGATGGCGGAGGCGACCGCTTCCCGGGCTGTCTCGGGCTTGGCGGAGACGTCCACCATGCGGGCGTCGCCGCGAGGCGAGAGGTGACTGAGACCGCGGCGCCCCGCTGTTCCGGCGCGCCGCGGCATCGTGACCGACCTAGAGTGTCCGGTCCGGCGTCAGGCCGTGACGCGCGCGTGCCGGAGGATACTCTCCATGCGGTCTTTGGCCATGAGCTTGAGCTTCTTGAGCTCGGTGATCCGCCACTGTTGTTCCGCCGAGAGCGGGGAGACCCCCTTGAGTGTCTCGAGCTCGCGATCGTAGCGCTGATGCTCGTCGCGAAGGCGGCGAAACTCCTCGTTCTCGGCGATCAATCGGTCAATGAGGCTCTCCTGGGTCATGCATGGCCTCCGTGCGGTGGGCGGGACCGGTGTAAAACAAGCAAAGCCAGCGTCCCGGTGGGCGCTGGCTTCGTGATGGCCTTGATCAATAACGCTACCCCCGTCCGATGCTCCTGGTTGCGGGTGACTGTTTATAGCCTCCGACCCGCGCGGGTGTCAAGAAAGCCTCACGAGGTAGCGGTGCGGATCAAATGGACCGCGCTCGCCTTGAAGATGGCGGTCACAGCGCGGCCCTCGGCGAGTCCCAGCTCCTCGACGGAGCGGCGGGTCAGCGCGGCGACCAGCGGAAACCCGACGTCGACGACCACGCGCACCTGGGGCGCCGAGGGCGTGATCCGCGAGACGGTGCCGGCCAGGTGATTGCGCGCGCTCGAGAGCACCGGGCTCTCCGGCGCCTGGGTCAGCGTGACGTCTTCGGGCCTGATGCAGATTCGCACGCGCTCGCCGGGATGGGCCGGCGCCGCCACCTCCAGCTTGCGCCCCGCCACGTCGACCAGGGTGACGCCGTCCTGGACCGAGATCACCTCGCCCGACACGATCGTCTCCACCCCGACGAAGCGCGCCACGTCTTCGGCCACCGGCGACTGGAAGACGGTCGCGGTGTCTCCCACCTGGCGGAGCCGGCCAGCGAGCAGCACCGCCACCCGGTCGGCGAGGGTCATCGCCTCCGCCCGGTCGTGGGTCACCAGCACGGTGGCCACACGATCGGCCGCGAGGATCCCGGCCAGCTCCGGGATCAGCGCTGACCGCGTCGGCTCGTCGAGCGCGGCGAACGGCTCGTCGAGCAGCAGCAGCTCCGGCTCCAGCACGAGCGCCCGCGCCAGCGCGACTCGCTGGGCTTCGCCGCCCGACAGCGAGCGGGCCTGCCGGCCAGCGAGGCGTGCGATCCCGAACCGCTCGAGCCACCGCGTCACGCGGGTCCGGCGCGCGTCGGCTGGGACACCACGGAAGCGCAGCCCCAATCCAACGTTGGCGGTCACGGTCGTGTCGGCGAGGAGCGCTTGCTGGAACACCGTCGCCATCGTCCGGCGCTCTGCCAGCGCCGTCGCCGCGGACACGATATGGCCGTGAACCCTCACCTCGCCTCGATCCGGCGACTCCAGGAGTCCGATGACCCGCAGCAGCGTGGACTTGCCACTGCCGTTGGGCCCGATCACCGCGAGCACCTGTCCCGCCTCGATCGTGAGCTCGGGCACGTCGAGGACGAAGCCCGGTGTGCGCTCGAGTCGGATGCCGGTGAGCGCGACGATCGGCGCACCCGCACGGCGTGTCACGCGGGCAGGACCTGGATCGATCCTCGATGGATGGAGAGTTGCCAGTGCCGGTCGCGGTCGATCTCGAGGATCTCGTACACGAGACGCGGAACCTCGACCTCGAGGTCGTACTCCCCCTGCGCCGGCTCCCCCGGCTCGTCGAGTCGGATCATGAGCGCCACGGTGGTGCCGAAGTCGGCCTCGGCCACTACGCGGCCAGACATCAAATTCATGTGATGCCCCGGGTCCGGCGCGCCTCGGTCCTTCCGGATCAGCCGGACGTACTCGGGACGGATGAAGAAGGCAATCGGAGCCTCAGACGACGGCAGGTACGCTTGGGTCGGCGAGTTCACCGCTTCCATCGTGAGACCACGCCATCGGAGCTGGATGCGGTCGGGCGACGCCTTGATCACGGTGCCGTGCAGGATGTTGCGGATGCCCATGATTCGCGCCACCGCTTCCGACGCGGGCTGCCACAAGAGCTCCGAGCGTGGCGCCGACTGGATGACGCGTCCGGCCTCGTAGACGACGATGCGATCACCGAGGCGATAGGCCTCGGCGAAATCGTGGGTGACCAGCACCGCGGGCACGCCACACTGCAGCAGCGTCGAGCGCAGCTCGTCGCGCAGCGTGACGCGCGTCGGAAGATCGAGCGCGGAGAGCGGCTCGTCGAGCAGGAGGAGGGCGGGATCGATGGCGAGCGCCCGCCCCAGCGCCACGCGCTGGCGCTGGCCGCCGGAGAGCTCACGCGGGTACCGGCCCTCGAGCCCGCTGAGGCCGAGGCGCGCGATGATGGCGCCGGTTCGCGCGTGTCGTTCGGCCCGCGACCGGTTTCGGAGGCCGAAGCCCACGTTGTCGGCGACGGTGAGATGAGGGAACAGGGCGTACCCCTGGAAGACGTAGCCGATCCGCCGCGACTGCGAGGACAGGTCGACCCCGGCCCGCGCGTCGAAGAACACGCGATCGTCCACGACGATGCGGCCGTCGTCGGGGCGCAAGAGCCCGGCCAGACACTGGAGGGTGAGCGTCTTGCCCGCGCCCGACGGGGCGAAGAGCGCGACGACGTTTTCCCGAGCCTCCCAGCGCGCGTCGAGCGTAAAGCCCGGCAAGCGCTTGACGATGCTGACGTCGAGGCGCGCCATCTCAGGCGGCGCGGGCGCCGAGCCGGCCGGCCACGACCAGCACGACGCACGAGAGCGCGGTGAGCAGGCCGACCAGGAGGAGGGCGTCGCCCGTCTCCCCCGTCTGCACCGCGCTGTAGATGGCGAGCGGCACCGTCGCCGTCTTCCCCGGGATGTTGCCGGCCAGCATCAGCGTCGCCCCGAATTCACCGAGGGCCCGCGCGAAGGCGAGCACGAGCCCGGCCAGGATGCCGTTGCGCGCCAGCGGCAGCGTCACCTCGAGCGCCGTGCGCCACTCGGGGCGGCCCAGCGTGTAGGCCGCGCGCTCGAGGTCACGGTCCACCGATTCGATGGCGGCGCGCGCGGTGCGCACGAGCAGCGGCAACGCCATGACCGTCGCCGCGATGACGGCCGCGTACCACGTGAAGGCGACCGTCCATCCCGTCGCCGCGTAGAGCGGCGATCCCAGCCAGCCGCGGCGGCCGAGCAGCACGATCAGGTAGTAGCCGGTCACCGTCGGCGGCAGGACGAGCGGGAGCGTCACGAACAGATCCACCAGCGTCTGACCGCGGAACCGCCGGCGGGCGAGTACGTATGCGAGGGGAATGCCGAGGACCGCGTTCAGGAGCGTCGCCAGGCAGGCCACGCGCAGCGAGAGGGCCAGCGCGCTCGTGGCCTCTGGCGTCACGGCGTGTTCAGTCCTTGGCGACCATCACGTCGGATGCTTTGATGACGGCGTAGGCGGTGTCGCCGCGGGTGAGCTTCAGGTCGTCGACCGCCTCGTTCGTGATGGACGCCGTGATGACGGTGCCACCGCCGACGTCGATCCGCACGTGGGCTGTCGTCGTACCGCGCGTCACGTCGACCACACGGCCCTTGATCATGTTACGGGCGCTGAGCTTCATCATCGACCTCCAGGGCTTCGACGGCTGGCCGGAGACGGTTCACGGAGTTCGAACGGACGGCTGGAACCCGAGGCGCTGAAGCACACCTCGGGCGTCGCGGCTCAGCAGCCCCTCGACGAAGGCCTGGGCGACCGCGGGGTACTTGGACGCCTTCACGACCGCGGCGGGATAGATCACGGGCCGATACGTGTCTTCGCCGGGCCGGAACGCCTCCCGTACGCGCTCGGTGCGTGCGGCGAAGTCGGTGGTGTAGACGAAGCCGGCCTCGACCTCGCCCCGGGCCACGTAGTCGAGGGCCTGGCGAACGTTCTCGGCGAACACCAGCTTCGGCTGGATGCGCTCCCACAGCCCCGCCGACCTCAAGCTCTCCTCCGCGTACTGCCCGACGGGAACGGTCTTCGGATTGCCGATGACGATGCGCCGCACGCGCGGGTCGAGGAGGTCCCCGGGATGCACGAGATCGATCGTCGAATCCGCCGGCTTGATCACGACGAGGACGTTGCGCGCGAAGTTCCGCCGGGTCGCGGGCAGGATCAGGTCCTTCTGCTGGAGCTCGTCCATCTGGCGCGAGGCGGCCGAGATGAACACGTCGACGGGGGCACCCGCCTCGATCTGCTTCTGCAGCTCGCCCGACGAGCCGAAGTTGAAGCGCAGCGTCGTCCCCGGGTGGCCGGCCACGAACTGACGACCGATCTGCGCCACGGCTTCTTTCATGCTGATGGCGGCCGACAGCGTCAACTCCTGCGCGACGGCCGACGCCGCAACCGCCAGCACGAGGACGAACGCGAGCGCCAGGGCTCTCATGCCGCGGATTATACGCTCCCGCTCAGGGGGCCCGGCGCTGCTGGACGACCGTGAGTCCCCAGTTCACGAGGAAGATCAGGACGAGCAGGAGCACAGCCAGCGCGATGGCCGCGTCGAAGTTGCCCTTGCTCGTCTCGAGCACCATCGCCGTGGTCAGCGTACGCGTGTGGCCCTTGATGTTGCCGCCGACCATCAGCGAGGCGCCGATCTCGGAGATGACGGCGCCGAAGCCGGCCATGACGGCGGCCAGCATCGGCAGCCGAGCCTCCCGCAGCACGACCCACACCATCTGAGCGCGCGAGGCGCCGAGCGCGACGAGCTGGAGACGGAACGCCTCGGGAACGTTCTGGACGGCGGCCAGCGTGATGCCGGTCACGATCGGCGAGGCGATCACCGCCTGCGCGACAACCATCGCGACCGGCGTGTAGAGGATCTCCAGCACGCCGAGCGGCCCGCTCCGCCAGAGCAGGATCGAGACGAAGAGGCCGACGACGACCGGCGGCAGGCCCATGCCGGCGTTCACCGCGCTGATGAGCAGCCGGCGGCCCGGGAAACGCCCGAGGGCGAGCGCGACGCCGGCGGGGACGCCGATCAGCAACGCCACCAGCGTCGCCGTGCTCGACACCAGCAGCGACAGCCAGAGGACGGCCCGGATCTCGGCGTTGCCGGAGGCGAGCAGCCCGAAGGCCTGGCGGAATCCGTCGACGAGGAGATCCATTCAGCAGCGCGTCGTGAGCGCGTCCTTCAGCTCGTCGAGCTCGCTGAAGACGAGGAACGCGCGGTCACCGACGCGTCCCGTGGCCACGAGCGCCGGTCTTCCTTTGGCGGGTCCGGCCGCGCCCGTGTCGATCTTGAACGCCAGGTCGTACTCCTTGAACGTGCGCGCGGTTCCGTCCTTCAGCGCGAGCCGATACGCGCCGTTGCAGTACGCCACCGACGTCACCTGACGATCCGACGGCAACGTCTTGAGGTCGGCCGGGCCACGCTCCGGTGGCTGAGCGCTGGCCCCGATGCTGGCCGCGAGGACCAGGAGCAGCGCGATGCGGACGATCACCTCTTGTCTCCCACCTCGGCTTCCTTCATCCCGGCCACCGGAACGAACAACGGCGGGCCGAACTTCTCGAGGCCGAAGGTCTTGATCACGCGCTGGGTGTCCGGCGCGACCATGAAGTCGGCGAAGGCCTTGCCGCCGGCCGTGTTCACCCGGGGGCCGTTGGCCGGATTCACTTCGAGCACCGAGTAGATGTTGAGGAGCGGGCGATCGCCTTCGACCAGGATGGGCAGCCGCACGCGCTTTTGAAAGGCGAGAAAGGTGGCGCGGTCCGTGATGGTGTAGGCATTGCGGTCGTCGGCGATGCCGAGCGTCGCGCCCATGCCCTGGCCCGACTCGATGTACCACTCGCCCTTCGGCTCGAGGCCGGCGAGCTTCCACAGCGACTTCTCCAGCACGTGGGTGCCCGAGTTGTCACCGCGAGACACGAAGCGCGAACCAGTCGTGCCAATCGCCTTCATCGCGTCGGCGGCCTTCATCCCCTTGATCTTCGCGGGATCGCCGGCGGGCCCGATGATGACGAAGTCGTTGTACATGACGAGCCGGCGATCGTGCAGCTTACCTTCGTCGACGTACTTCTTCTCCAGGCTCGGCGCGTGGCAGAGGGCCACGTCGGCCTCGCCCCGGGCGGCCAGCGCCAGCGACTGGCCCGTGCCCACCGCGATCGTCTTCACCGAGTAGCCCGTCTGCTTCTCGAACAGCGGGACGAGGACGTCGAGCAGCCCGGAGTCCTGCGTGCTGGTCGTGGTGGCCAGGATGATTGGGGCACGCTGAGCGTCGGTCGACAGCGGGACGAGCGCGCCGACGATGAACACGGCCAGAAGCAGGGCCACCCGCCGCCGTCTCATGGTCACGTTCTCCCTCGACATCACGGTCTCCCTCGACGCGCCGTTCTCGTCGGCGCGAACAAGCCGCAGCGAGCCGGATCTCAGTCGAACGACCGGTCGAATTGTCGCTTCATCGCGCCCTCGAGCCCGTTCTGAAACTTCCGGTAACGCTCGAGGAACCGCTTTCCGGCGCGAGTCAGGCGCATGCCGCGTCGGGGCCCGCCGCCCGGCGCCCGTTCGACGAACTTGAAGCCAGCGGCGGCCTCCAGCTCGCGGAGATAGCCCCAGGCGTTGCGGTAGGACATTGAGAATTCTTCCGCCGCCCTCTGCAGCGATCCCCGCTTCTCGATGGCCTCCAGCAGTCGGGCCCGACCATCTCCGAACTTGAGGTCGTCTCCGAACGTCACCCACACCTTGAGCTTCGGCTTCATGGCTGAATGCAGATATATATGCTCTTCGGAGCATATTCAAGGCCCTGCCCAGGCCTTGCGGTCGAGGCGGTGGGGAGCGCCGCGGGCCTGGCTAGCGGGAGCTGCGTGCCATCGCGAGCGCGATGCGCTCGGGCGTCAGAGGTAGCTCGGTGAGCCGCACCCCGGTGGCGTCGTGGACCGCATTGGCGAGCGCCGCCGGCGCGGGGACGATCGGGGGCTCGCCGACACCGCGGGCGCCGAAGGGGCCGGCCGGCGCTGGCTTCTCGACGATGATCGTCTCGATGTTGGGAAGGTCGGCCGCGGTCAGCTTCTTGTAGTCGAGGAGACTCGGGTTCGTGAGACGGCCCTGGTCGTCGAACGTGAGGGCCTCGGTCAGCGCCATGCCGATGCTCTGGACGGCGCCGCCCTGCATCTGGCCTTCGACGCCGAGCGGGTTGATCGCCTTGCCGACGTCCTGCACGACCACGAAGTCGTGGATCGTGACCTCGCCGGTGTCGGGATCGACCTCGATCCGCGCCAGCTCGGCGCAGAAGGCGGGGGCCTGTTGGGAGAACGCTGGATGGCTCACGCCGAGGACCGGCGGCACCTTGGACATATAGAGGTTGCCCTTCTTGCCGATCTGAGCCAACGTGACGCCGCGATCCGGTACGCCGCGTACCACCACGCGCTCGTTCTCGATCTCAAGGTCCTGGACCGCGGCTTCCATTTCCTTGGCGGCGATCTCGAGCGTCTGCTTCCGCGCGTCCTTGGCCGCCTCCATCACCGCCACGCCGACGGTGTAGACCGTCTTGCTACCGGCGCTGAGCCCGGTGACGGGCGCGACGTCGGTGTCGCCGGTGGTGATCTTGACCTTGTCGATGTCGACGCCGTATGCCGACGCCGCGATCTGGGCCAGCGCGATGTTCGTGCCCGCGATGTCCACCTGGCCGGTCAGAACTTGCAGTGAGCCGTCGGGGTTCAACCGGACCGTAGCTCCGGTCGGCTGGAGACCACCGAGCCAGCCACCCAGCGCGAGCCCGGTCCCGCGTAGGCGCCCGTTTTTCCCACTGGCCTTCCACTGGGCACGGTTCTTCCAGAGCGGATGCTCGGCGATGCGGTGGAGCACCTCGATGGCGCCGTTGTTCAGCCAGGGCTGGTTGTTGGCCATCGGCTTGCCTTCGGACTGCAGATGCCGGAGCCGAAACTCGACGGGGTCCATCCCGAGCACGAGCGCGATCTGCTCCATGTGCGAGTCGATCGCGAAGATCGTGTGGGGCGCCACCGGCGCGCGGTAGGCCGCGATGCTCGGCTTGTGCGTGAGCACCTCGAAGCTGCGCACCTCGAACGCAGGCCACAGATACAGGCTGGCGAGGAACACGCTGCTCACCGCGAGCACGGCGCCCGAGAATGCGCCGGACTCGATGACCGTCTCGGCCTCGAGCGCCATCAGCGTGCCGTCCCGCTTCACGCCAGACTTCAGACGGATGATGACCTGGGGCGCCGGGTTTCCGGCTTCCAGCTCCTCCCGCCGCGTCATCACGTAGCGCACCGGCCGTCCGGTGACGCGCGCGAG
>Ga0209159_1000146_pt1 | contig 68338 bp, 64 predicted proteins | sample GraSoiAngelo_144_FD_185901 | JGI IMG/M metagenome (GOLD analysis project Ga0209159, IMG submission 185901) | Grasslands soil microbial communities from the Angelo Coastal Reserve, California, USA - 14_1009_02_40cm (SPAdes) (version 2) | ecosystem: Environmental > Terrestrial > Soil > Grasslands ...
AGCGCAGGCTTTCCGACCACGAGGTGTACACGCCGCCGCTGGTCGGTCGAACCCCGAACGGCGACACCATCAATTTCCCCGCCGGTGCCCGACCACCGGTCAACGAGAGACAAGCACCATGACCACCAAGGCCGGATCGATCCTCTCAGCCGCACTGCTCGCACTGACGGCCGTCGCCACGACGGCCTGCGGAGCCACGAGCATCTACTTGACCCCGTCCGGTTCCACGACCACCTTGATGCAGGGCTGGGAGCACTGGTTCAAGCTCGAATGGTCGGTCGAGTCCGAGCCTGGCGGGGGCAAGCACATTCGCGGTTACATCACCAACGAATACGGGGGCTCTGCCCAGCCCGTACGACTGCTTGCGCAGGCCCTGGACGCGTCCGGCGCGGTCGTCGGCCAGCAGATCGCGTGGGTACCCGCGGGCGTCAGAGGATTCGGGCGCGCGTACTTCGAGGTCGCGCATCTCCCGGCCGCCGACCATTACCGCGTCTCCGTGTGGGACTACTCCTTCCCGCAGGCCGCGTCTGAGAGACCATGATTACGTGATACGTTCGAAAGCTAGCGAACGTCGCGTGGCGTGTACAGAAGCGCTGGAATCCCGGTCTTTCGGAACGCCTTCGCCGCGGTGCCAGAATGGACCGCCCGACTCAGCCACGTCCGGTCCCCTGCGCTGAGCGCGACGAGGTCGGTACGCCAGGCTGCCGCCTCATTGAGAACTGCTGTCTCCAGATCTCCGAACCTGATGACGCGCTCGACGGGGATGTCGCCCAAACTCGACGCGACGACGTCCAAGTATCGTGAACTCTCGGCCTCCAGCCGCCGCTTCTCTTCATCTCCCCGGCTCGTCGCCAGAGTGGGACCTGAGGCCGCGCCGGAAGGAAGAGGTCGGACGTAGAGGAGGCGGACGACGGATCCGGCGCCGCGCGCGACGTCGGCGATCCCTTGCAATGTTGCCTCGTCAGCCCCGTCAGTCAGCGGAACGAGAAGACGTCTCAGGCCCGTTGCCGTTCCCATCGTTTGTTTCGATGAGTCCAACAAGGCCAGAGGGTTCCGGCTGCTGGCTTTCGAGCTATGGGCTCTGGAAGTCTTCTCGTGACATCCTGTCGAAGGAGTCAACGGTGGCATGATACGTTGCGCCGCGCACCGCTATCGGCACGACGAAGTACGTCCGGCCGCCAGCTGGAACATCTCCCAGCGCCCACCCGTAGGCTTCGCCGCTCACCTGCCCCGTCGGGTCCAGACTCTCGACGCGCACGCGAACGTTGCCGATCCGCCAGCGAAGGCCGTTGTAGAGATACCCCTCCACAGCCGGACCGCGATGATTGGTGACTTCACGAAGGTCGAAGCGAAACGGGCTCTCGACCGACGGTGCGGCGAGCGCCTTCTCGCCATTCTCATCGGCGAGCAACGTGAACAGGGAGATCGGGTCGCCGGCGGCTCTGGCGTCGACGGGATTCGAAGACACTGTGAGCCCTAGACCGATCGTCGCGACCAGCACCGTTTGAGCCAGGACCGACCGGCGCGGGCATCTTCGCATCGATTGTGTGCTCCCGACCTTCATCAGCTCTTTTGAGGACGGATCGACGGCCGAGAGCGCACGTGGCAGGAGGTTTCCGCAAGAATCGGCAAGCAACCGACCTGCGCCGTGGGTGGCTGCGGCAGCATATCAGACGGCCGCCACCTCCTCCGGCGTCTCGAAGCGCTTGAGGAGGGACGTGGGTCGCACGGCCGCGAAGAACTGCCGTTCCAGCTCGGCCGGGGAGACGCCCTGTTGCTTCGCCAGGCCATCGAAGAATTGCGCGACACCTTCCGAGGCCGTCGGCCCCACGAGCACCGAGTTCACCGTCACGCCGGTGCCCGTCGTCGTCTCCGCCAGTCCTCGCGCAATCACCACCGCCGTCTTTCCCAGCAGCCCTAGATCCATCGTTTGGCCCCTCGACTCTCGGACCGGCGCAGCGCACCCGCGACCAAGGCTCGCGCGTCCAGAGGGCCCGTGCTGGGACCTAGGATGCGCGGCGCTGAATGCCGGTGGCGATGACTCGATCCCTGACGTTCGGTACCATCCCCGTCACGACCACCCACTCGCCCCGCGCGAGACCTGCGTACTGATCCTGAGCCACCCGTGACAGGTCGACGTTGATGCTCGGGCTGTCATCCAACGCGACAATCATGGTCCCGCCGGCGATCCACTGCACTCGCCCGGAAATTCGCACGGACATATCCTGCGCCGCGCTGACCGCAACAAGAAGCGTACCCGTAAGGGCGCAGGCCGTGAGCAGCGCTCGGAGTGCCTTGCTGAGTTCACGCCGGTTCATTCGTATTCTCCTAATCCGTCCGCCCTGACGCTAGGGCCCGGGCGCGAAGCACGTGGAGAGCGTTCCCCCGATGCAGACACATTCGACTGGTGCGCCATGCGGACCCCTCATGATCACCACGCGATTGGTGCAGTCAGGTCCTGGCGTCCGGCGGGCCATAATGGGCACCGCGAGCAAGACACCCAACGCCGCCAGAACCGCCAGAATCCACCCGAACTGCTTCATCGTGCGGCGCTCGCACCCGCGCTATCGCGCGCTCAGCACTTCCTGACGTGCTGGAGGGCCACGGGATGGGCGCGCTCGACCACCGCCTGGCTCGCGTGTCTGTTCGTCATGGTCCCTCCCAATCTATTAGAGGCCCCGCGGCTGAAATTGGGTGCGGGGTTCGATGTCGCGCGCCCGTCGCGTCCGTGCCTCATGCCGCGGTGCGGCGTCGATGCGGCGGCTCGGTCTGCTCTCTGGATCGCCCTGCGACTCTCGTATTCAGCTCTTCGCGGCTCCGTCGACGGGCGACGCCGGTTCGGTATCGTCTCGCCTCGAACCAGTCGAGAACGACCATCGTGCTGATGATGAGAGCGACATACACGACGAGTCGGGGAATCGCGTCCATACGATTGGGAGAGCCTTGCGGAGCGCGGCGATGCATGCGCGCGATCGTTTCAGCAAGAACGTGAAAGCGTCAGTATGCCAGCCCCTTGATCGCCTGCGGCGGTTCGATCAGTCCACCGCTGCGATACACACTCGGCGTGATGCCGGTCACGCGCCGAAATGTCGTCGTAAAGTGACTTGGAGTGCGAAATCCGACTGACCGTGCGATCTCGGCGATCGGCAGCGTCTGAGTCGCCAGCAATGCCATCCCCTGCTCGATCCGCCGCCGCACCAGGAATCGGTGCGGGGACAGTCCGGTGCTCCGCTTGAACAGCCGCGCGAAATGGTACGGGCTCATGTGCACCAGGCCGCTGAGCTCCGCGAGGCGAAGCTCTCGGTGCAGATTGTCCTGGACGTACTGCGTCACCCGTCGGAGCCTGCACTCGGGCAGCCCTCCGGCAGGCTGATCGGCAACAACCGTCATCGCAAGACGCTCCAGGCTCGCCTCGCCATTACCCTGCAACGCCTCCCAGGTCTGCGTGGACGTCGGCCAGTCGCTTCCGGAGAAACAGCCGGGCGCGGTGCACGCGTGACTTCACGTTGGGGACGCTGAGACCCAGGGACTCCGCCGCTTCGATATGCGAGAGACCTTCGACATCGTGCAAGATGAGGACGGTGCGGTAGTGCGGCGGCAACTCGTGGATCGCCGCGGTCAGCGCCATACGCAGTTCGGTCTGGCGGGATTGGTCGTCCAGGCTCGGCGACCAGTCGGCGATCGGCGCGGCGTGCTCGCCGTTCTCGTGGAACAACGGAAGGGTCTCGTCGAGCGAGATGTCGCTGCGTCGGTCTCGCCGGCCGCGGAGCTTCTGGTAAGCGGCGTTGGCGACGATGCGGTAGAGCCAGGAGCCGAAGGCCGACTCACCCCTGAACGTGTCGATCTTCCGGATCACGGTCCAGAACGCGTCCTGCACGACTTCCTCGGCGTCCTCCGCGGTTCCTGTGATGCCGATCGCCAGGCGATACGCGCGATCGCCGTAGGTGGCGACCACGCGCTCCGCCGCCGCCGGCTCACAGCGCCGCAGCGCTTCCACGAGGTGACCGTCGCGATCCTCCCTCGTCGGGGCGGCGGCCTGATCGGGCGCGCCCACGTTAGGTCTGCTGGACGGCGCCGCTGCACGCCGTCCCGGAATGACGGCGCTACGGTTCGGGTCGAGAGTCGTCGCAAAGCTCATCTGCACGCCCTCCCGTCGAGTTCTCGTCTACGTCTCAATCGCTACCCTGTCATCGAGGACAGCAACGATCGTGCCGCAGCCAACGTCATCAAGGCCGGAGTCCAGGTGTGTGTTTTCCCGCGCGAGAATGCCCTTCGGGACGGACGACGGGAACATCACTCGGGCGTGCGAAAATCGTACGCCGGCCCAAATCCGGACGTGCAGCTTAACTTAGTTGCTGCTGGTGCTGCTCTCGCACTGCTGCTCGAAAACACCGGCGCTCGCCCGTTCGGCTTGGCAGTCGAACGCGGAAGGCGTGTGGATGATGGCTCCAAGACGACCCGCGCGCGGTGGGTCGGCCGGCGACGCGCCGCCGATTTCGTAGCCAGCCGAGCCGTCGGTCCCTCGCGGCACGGTCATGCCGAGGCTGCCCCCCTGCGATGCGCAGCCGCTCAGAAGGCCCGCGAACAGTACTGCGGTCGCGATCGATGTCAGTGCACGCTCGGGCATTGTTCCCTCTCCCTTTCCTTCTTCTGATCTGCTCGATGCCGTCCTCTGCTCTCTTCACTCGTGCCAACGTGCACATACGTCAGCCGTTCCCAACTCGTGAAATAAAGGTTGTGGAACGGTTCGTCCCCTGAGGCGTTACGAGGAGCGGTGAGCGTTCCGGCGAATCTCTCTTTGCCCGCCCCCGGGAACGAATCGCGCATCCAGGCGTTGGCACAAGTGAAACATGCGAATACTCCACGGAGGTGACTCGATGCTGAAGCGCGTGGCGGCGTTGTTGTGGGTACTGGCCCTGATGGGTGGGTGGGTGGTCGGGACGGGATCTCTCTCGGCCGCGGGAGCGCCCAAGGCCTATGTGGGCCTCTTCAAGGACGATGCGGTGGCCGTCATCGACACGGCCCAGAACAAGGTGCTCAGCACCATCACGGTCCCGAAGGGACCGCACGGGCTCGTGGTGACGCCGGACGGCCGCAAGGTCTATGTCAGCAGTGACGGCGCCTCCACGGTGAGCGTCATCGACACCGCCACGGACCGCGTGGTCGCCAGCATCGACGTGGGCGCCAATCCTCACGGGCTCGCGATCTCGGGCGCCGGTAGCCGGGTGCTGGTCTCGGGCTGGGGCTCGAACCGCGCGCTGGTCATCGACACGGCGACGGATCGCGTCATTGGCGAGGTGCCTATCGCCCAGCCCCACAACGGCACGCTGAGCCAGGACGGGCGCACAGCGTGGGTGGCCTCCCAGCAGCAGGGCGCCACGGCGCTCGTCCGGCTGAACCTGGCCACGTGGAAGGAAGTGGCGCGGGTACCGCTGGACAAGACGCCACGCGGGCTCGAGCTGAGCCCGGACGGCCGACGGGTCTTCTTTACGCTCGCCGGCGTCAACGCGATTCAGGTGCTCGACACGGCCACCAACGAGATCGTCACGCAGATTCCCGTGGGGACCTCGCCGCACTACACGCCCTTCACACCCGACGGCCGGTGGGCGCTGGCCGTGATCCAGGGCCCCGGCGAGCTGGGCATCCTGGATACCACGAGCAACACGCTGGCCGGCACCGTCGCGGTGGGCAAGGCCCCGCACTGGAGCACGTCCAGCTCCGACGGCCACACGGCCTACGTGACCAACGAAGGCTCCAACGACGTCTCGGTCGTGGACTTGGCGAATCGCACGGTGACGGCCACGATCGCCGTCGGCAACGCCCCGCGCAAGATCGCCGTGCAGCCGGTCTCGGGCGCGGCGGCCACGACCCTCGCGCCGGTGCGGGCCGCCGCCGCGCCCTCCGGAACGAGGAAGTCCATCACGTTGGGCGGCGTGACCTACGCCGACCACGGCACCAAGGACGTGCAGAACCGATCGAGGCTCGAGCTCGAAGCCGACGACTACTACTTCTCGCCGACCTTCCTGCGGGGCAAGCCCGGACAGAAGCTGACGCTGGTCGTGGAGAGCGAGGCAAGCACGCTGCACAACATCAGCCTTCCCGCGCTCGGCATCGACAAGGACATCCCGCCCAAGGGCAAGGTGCAGGTGGACGTCACCTTCCCGGCCTCGGGGGTGCTCGCCTTCTCCTGCAAGTTCCACGGGCCGCTCGGCATGAACGGGCAGCTCCTTGCCGGCGACGCCGCGCCCAGCGGGGCGCGCTCCTGACCTATCGGCCGTGCAGCCTGGCCTCGAGGAGGATCTGGTCGAGTGCGTGCTTCCGTACTTTCGCGTAGAGCGTACTCTTCGAAATGCGAAGCTCCTTGGCGACGAGGGTGAGGTTACCGTGACAGCCCGCGATCGCGGTGCTGATGGCGGCGCGCTCGACGGCTTCCAGATTGGTCACCGTCGCGGAAGGTGTCGGGACGGCGAGCTGCAGGCGCGCTTCGGTGATCGAGGAAGCGATCTCCGGAGGAAGGTCTGCGACAGTCACGGCGTCGCCCGTGGCGAGCATCACCATCCCTTCCACCACGCTGCGCAGTTCCCTGACGTTTCCGGGCCAAGCGTATCGTTCAAACGCGTCGAGGACCTCCGGCTCGAACCGTTTCATCGATGCGCCGTAGCGGCGCGACACCTCGCCGCTAAAATGCTCGACGAGCGTGGAGATGTCCTCCGTGCGCTCGCGCAGCGAGGGGATGCGCAGCGCCGTCACGAATACGCGGTAAAACAGGTCCTCGCGGAAACGACCGGCGGTCACTTCGGCACGGAGGTCCTTGTTGGTCGCGGCCACGAGCCTGAACTGGACCTTGCGCGGCTTGCTGTCTCCGAGGGGATACACCTCCCCTCCGTCCAGAACGCGCAGGAAGTAGGGTTGGAGTTCGAGCGGCATTTCCCCGATCTCGTCGAGGAACAGGGTCCCTCCGGCGGCCGCCTCGATCCTGCCGATCATGCCGGAGCGTCTGGCCCCTGTAAAAGCGCCCTCGACATAGCCAAAGAGCTCGCTCGCCAGAATGTCTCGCGGCAGGCCGCCGCAGTTCAGGGCCACGAAGCGGCCATTCTTGCGGTGCCCGCCCGCATGGATCGCCCGGGCAAACATTTCCTTACCGACCCCGGTCTCACCCTGCAACAGCACCGGCGCATCGAGGCTCGCCAGCTGCCTCGCCTTCTCGACGGCCTGCCGTAAAGCCCCGCTGCTGCCGATGATCTCGCCAACATCCGGCTCGTTCCCACTCGGGAGCGGCGCGCCTCGGGAATGGACTCCACGCCGGCCGGGTCCCCGTTGGAACGGGTCCGAGAGCACGACGATCGTCCCCACTCGCTTTCCACCGCGGATCACCGGTTCCACCCACTCTGGGCGCAGCCATTGCGGCAGTGTTGCTCTCCCTGCTCGCATCGCGGAGTCGGCGTCGAACGCGTCGATTCTCTTGCCATCTCTCGAGTCGAGCTCAATGCCCATGGCGGCGAGGGAACGACCGCCAGCCGCGTCGACCTTGATGAGACAACCCTTGCGGTCGAAGAAGAGCAAGCCGCCCGGCGAGGTCTTCAAGAGGCGTCGCAGGCCTGCCTCCAGGAGGTGGTGCCGGAGTCCCATCTCTCGCGCCGCCAAGCTCGCTTCGATGCGGCCTGCCGCCACCACGGCCAGGGCCAGCCACTGACGGTGGAACGTGCTGCTCAGCCCGGACACGTCCAGCGCGCCGAGAATCTCGCCGGAAGCGGGATCGCGCACAACCGTCGCGGAGCAGGTCCACGGCTTGATTCCAGCGCAGAAGTGCTCCGCCGCGTGGACTTGCACCGGTTGGTGGACGGAGAGGGCAGTCCCAATGGCGTTCGTGCCGCAGGCGAGCTCATCCCAGTTCGCCCCGCCTACGAGGCGGACGTCCTGAGCTGCGTCCAGCGTGGCGGGGTCGCCTTCGGTTTCGAGGATCACCCCTGTCGGATCGGTGAGGATCATCATGGTCCCTGATTCCGACAGGAAATCGCGAGCCTGCTGCATGACCGGCACGCTCGCATCGATCAAATCGCGATGGGGGTGTTGCAGTGTCCCGAGTTCCTCCACCCGAACCGGCGCATGAGCCCGAGAGCGCCCCGGGTCGACACCGGCTGAAAGACAGCGCGACCACGAACGCTCGATGACGCTGCGGACGGCGTTGGACGGCATCTCGGCGCCGCGCAGGAACCGATCCCACGCCGCCATGACCTGCGTTTCTTCATCCGGATGCGGGAAACCCGAGACCTCGTCCGACTCCATGTGGCCTCCTCTATAACCTAATAATCGGTATCCGGTCCAGGGCCTTCAGCGCCGGCTCGTAACCGGATCGTCATCATTTGGCTCGAGGCGCGATGCCCTCGGGAATAGGTGCCGGTGGATCCACGACGCGGATGAGCGTACCTATTCACTCGGCGGCCTGGCAGACGACCATCCGCCGCGCAGGATCAGTCGCCTCACGCCTCGCACCGAGTCAGCCCGTGTAGCCCTCGACAGTCTTCGCATCTCGAACCCGGGCTTCGCCGGGGTCGAGCCCCGCCGCCCGGCGAGCCCGTCTCTGGCGGAGCAAGTCCCAGCACTGGTCCAGCGTGACCTGGAGCCGTCGGAGCCGATCACGGTCGGCGTCGGTCACCTTCCCGTGAGACTCACGCTCGAACAGCTCGTGTTCCTCGCGCGCAAGTTCGTTGATTCGGCCGAGGACCTCCGCGTCGTCCATGGTGCCTCCCTTTCGTCGATCATCGGAACGGCACGTGCTCCAACACCGCTCCGATCGAGGGCTCCGAGTATACGCCGAAGGCGTCGACGATCGTCCCGTGCCATCCGTTGGCGCTCTCGACCGCGTACACGATCGACATGTCATCCGGATCAGAGGCGCCCTCGAACCGACGGTATCCGCGGATCACCAGGTCGCCCGGGTCCCTTGCCTACGAATTCCTCGATCGCTTCAGCGAGCGTGGCGGGCTCTTGTCTGGGCGGAAGGACGCCCTTCGGGGTGACGACGGTGGGGGTGAACGCGATCGCGTGGTCCAGCACATCGTGGCCGGCAGACCGCACGGCGTGCGTCGGGTCCGCTTTGGTCGAAGTGGCTGGAACTGCCGTCACGGCTATCACGCCGTAGGCGGCGGCGACGTTTGCGGATATGGCATGGCGACGCCGACGACGAGTGCGACCAGAGTCTTCATAGGCCCGCTATCTCTTTTAGAGTGTGCAACGGTCGGTAACGATGCTGCGTCTTCTCTGTTCGACGAGAAAATTGACAGAGAAGTGGTGGGCCGTCAAAGACTCGCCTCCTCGGGGTCGTCGGGGCCAGGACGATCCGCGGTGCGCGCGTGGCGCCAGCGCGGACCGCCGCTCGCTGACGAGCGCGGCCACGCTCGGGACTGGCGTCATGAAGCCGGTACCGGCACCCACGTTTCCGGGCAGCTCTGCACGTTCGGGTAGTACGCCCCGTAGCTCGGGCAGTAGTACCAGTACGTCGGAGCGTCGTAGGACGGGTAGTAACCGTAGTACGGGAAGACGGGGCCGAACCCGAAGCGGTCGTGTCCACCACGGTCGAAGTGGTGCCCGTCGAAGTCATGGTGCCCGTCGAAGTGGTGCCCATCGGAGTCATGGTGTCCGTCGAAGCCTTGGTGGCCGAAGGCCCCACCTGGATGACCATCCCCGACACTGTGGCCGCCCATGCCTCGCGCCTGGCTGGGCGCGGTGATCGCGAGCATGATCGCCAGGGCGACGAGCGCGACGAATGCCAACTTTTTCGGACGTGTAAGCTTGTCCACGCTGATGCCTCGCTTTCTCCCTCCACACTTGGGACGCGACCGCGTCACGGGAGATTCAACTGTTAACGTCTCTCACCAGCTTGCGTTGGCGAGGTCTGCCACGACGGCAAGAATCCGCAAGTAGGAGTCCTGCTGCAACGGTCCGGGGCTCTCTGCCCTCTGAACGGTATGGGGCATGACGATTTGGTGAGAGACGCGCGTAGTCCGATCGAGCACGTCCTTGCCGGCTCATGCCCGGCCGCCATGGCCAGCAACGAAGGCAGGTCGCATCGCTGAGTTATGTGGATCGTCCGGGTCGCTCTCAGCCGCCCCTACACCTTCATCGTGCTCGCCCTGCTGATCCTCATCGCGAGCCCGGTGGTCGTCCTCCGCACACCCACCGACATCTTCCCGAACATCGACATTCCGGTGATCGCGGTGGCCTGGCAATTCACCGGCCTCAACCCGGAGGAGATGGAAGGGCGGATCACGACCCAGTACGAGCGAGTCCTGACGACGACGGTCGACAACATCGAGCACATCGAATCGACGACCGTGAACGGCCAGGCGATGGTCAAGATCTTCCTGCAGCCGCATGCGCGCCTCGATACCGCCAACGCGCAGGTGACGGCGGTGTCGCAGACTATCCTGCGCCAGCTGCCTCCCGGCACCCAGCCGCCGTTGATCATCAACTACAGCGCGTCGACGGTGCCCATTCTGCAGCTCGCCCTGTCGGGACTCTCCGAGTCGGAGCTCAACGACGCGGGCCTCAACTTCCTCAGGACCCAACTCGTCACCGTCCCCGGCGCCTCGATCCCGTATCCGTACGGCGGCAAGCAGCGCCAGATCATGGTCGACCTGGACCAGCGCCTGCTCCAGTCGAAGGGGCTGTCCCCGGCCGACGTCGTCACCGCCCTCGGCCAGCAGAACATCGTCCTGCCGTCCGGCACCGCGAAGATCGGCGAGTTCGAATACGACGTCGCCATGAACGCCAGCCCCCGGACCGTGGCCGAGCTGAACGACCTGCCGGTCAAGGTGGTCGGCAATTCGACGATCTACCTCCGGGACGTCGCCCACGTGCGCGACGGCTTCGCGCCGCAGACGAACGTGGTCCGCCGGGATGGCAGCCGCGGCACGCTCGTCACCATTCTGAAGACCGGCACCGCGTCCACCCTCGACGTCGTGGCCGGTATTCGCGCGCTCCTGCCCCGCGTGATCCAGACGCTCCCACCGCAGCTCACCGTTCAGCCGCTGGCCGATCAGTCGATCTTCGTGCGCGCGGCGGTCAGCGGCGTGATTCGCGAGGCGGTGATCGCCGCCTGTCTCACCGCCGCGATGATCCTGCTCTTCCTGGGGAGCTGGCGGAGCACGCTCATCATCGCGGTCTCCATCCCGCTCTCGATCCTGACGTCGGTCATCACCCTCAGCCTGCTCGGCGAGACCATCAACATCATGACGCTCGGTGGGCTCGCGCTCGCCGTCGGCATCCTCGTGGACGACGCCACCGTGGAGGTCGAGAACATCAACCGCAACCTCGACATGGGCAAGCCCGTCATCCAGGCCATCCTGGACGGCGCCCAGCAGATCGCGGTGCCGGCGCTCGTGTCCACGCTGTGCATCTGCATCGTCTTCCTGCCGATGTTCCTCCTGGGCGGCGTCGCCCGCTACCTCTTCGTCCCGCTGGCCGAGGCGGTGATCTTCGCGATGCTGGCGTCGTACCTCCTGTCGCGCACGCTGGTGCCCACCATCGCGAGGTACCTGCTCTCGCCGCCGGTCGAGGGCGCGCCGCCGTCGCGAAACCCGCTCGCCCGCGGGCAGCAGGCATTCGAGCGGGGGTTCGAGCGAGTCCGCCTCGCCTACCGGCGGGTGCTCACGCTGCTGGTCGGTCGGCGCGTCGTGTTCATCCCGATGTTCCTGGGCGTCTGTCTCTCCGCCTTCCTGCTCGCTCCTCGACTCGGCGAGAACTTCTTCCCCGACACCGACAGCGGGCAGTTCACCCTCCACCTGCGGACCCAGACCGGCACCCGCATCGAGGAAACCGCCCGGCTGACCGACCTGGTGGAAGCGGCGATCCGGCGCGAGATCCCGGCCGGAGAGACGGACGTGATCCTCGACAACATCGGGCTGCCCTACAGCGCCATCAACTGGATGCACAGCGCGTCGGGCGTCATCGGGGCCGCCGACGCCGACATCCTCGTCTCCCTGAAGGCCGACCATCGCCCCACCGCCGACTACGTGCGGGCCCTTCGGCAGAAGCTGCCGGGGGAGTTCCCTGGCGTCACGTTCTACTTTCTGCCCGCCGACATCGTGACGCAGATCATCAACTTCGGGCTGCCGGCCCCGATCGACATCCAGGTCGAGGGGGCGGACATCCAGGGCAATCGCCGGGTGGCCGACAAGATGCTGAACGAGCTCCGTCAGGTGCGAGGTCTGGTCGATCTCCGGGTCAATCAGCGGTTCGACTATCCGAAGTTCGACGTCGTCCTCGACCGCACGAAGGCGGCACAGGCGGGCTTCACCGCGCGGGACCTCGCCAGCAGCCTGCTCGTCTCGCTGAGCGGGAGCTTCCAAACCACGCCAACCTTCTTTCTGAACTGGCAGAACGGGGTCAGCTACAACCTCGCCACCCAGACCCCGCAATACCGGATCCAGTCCCTGCACGACATCGAGAACATCCCGGTCAGCGCCCCCACCGCCACGCGGCCCGGCATCCTCGCCGACGTCGCGTCCATCTCGCGCGCGAGCGAGATGGCGGTGCTGTCGCACTACAACATCCGCCGGGTCGTGGACATCTACGGCGCCGTGCAGGACCGCGACCTCGGCGCGGTGGGCCGCGACATCGCGCGGGTCGTCGACGCGAACCGGCCACTGCTGCCACGAGGAAGCTTCCTCACCGTGCGCGGGCAGGTCGAGACCATGCGGACGTCGTATTCCGGGCTGTTCGTGGGACTCGGGTTCGCGATCGTCCTCGCCTACCTGCTGATCGTCGTGAACTTCCAGTCCTGGCTCGATCCCTTCATCATCATCACGGCGCTCCCGGCGGCCCTCGCCGGGATCGTCATCTTCCTGTTCCTGACGGGGACCACGCTCAGCGTCCCCGCCCTGATGGGAGCCATCATGAGCATCGGCGTCGCGACCGCGAATAGCATCCTCCTCGTATCCTTCGCCAGGGAGCGGCTCGGCGAGCACGGAGACGCGACGACGGCGGCCGTCGAGGCCGGCTTCACGCGGTTCCGCCCCGTCCTGATGACCGCACTCGCCATGATCATCGGCATGGTGCCCATGGCGCTCGGGTTCGGTGAAGGTGGCGAGCAGAACGCGCCGCTGGGCCGGGCCGTCATCGGTGGCCTCCTGTGCGCCACCGTCGCCACCCTCGTGTTCGTCCCGTCGGTGTTCGCCCTGCTGCACGGGCGGCGCTCGTCTGGGGCCTCGTGATGGCGACCGATCCCGCGAGCGAGTTCGTGACGACGCGGGAACCGACCGTCCCTGGCGAGCGTCAGCGCTCGGCGCGCGTCGGCCCCGCGCTGCTGTTCGGGCTCGCCGTGGCGACCGGCATCCTCGGACTCGGCATCTACTCGGCAGTCCGGGCCCGGAGCGCGGCCGACGCCACGCTCGAGTCGACCACCGCGGACGCCGCCGTCTCGGTCGTGAACGTGGTGTCTCCGACGGCGAGCGCGTCGACGCAGGAGATCCGCCTGCCGGGCACGACGCAGGCGTTCACCGACGCGCCGCTCTTTGCGCGCACCAGCGGCTACGTGAAGGCCTGGTACTTCGACATCGGCGCGCCCGTGAAGCAAGGACAGCTCCTTGCCGAGATCGAGAGTCCCGAGGTCGACCAGCAGCTCGAGCAGGCCCGGGCCGACCTCGAGACGGCGCAGGCCAATCTGCGGCAGGCCCAGATCACCGCCGACCGCTGGCAGGCGCTCCTCGAGACCGACTCGGTCTCCAAGCAGGAGACCGACCAGGCCGTGAGCGCGCTCAGCGCGATGAAGGCCACCGTGAATTCGAATGTCGCGAACGTCCGCCGGCTCGAGCAGCTCCAGGCGTTCGAGAAGATCTACGCGCCGTTCGACGGAGTCATCACCGCTCGCAACGTGGACATCGGGGTCCTGATCAATGCGGGATCGAATACCTCGGGCCGGGAGCTCTTCCACATGACGGCCATCCACACGCTCCGCGTGTTCGTGGCCGTCCCCGAGGTCTACTCGCGAGCCGCCCGTCCCGGAAGCCCCGCAACCCTCACCCTCGATGAGTTCCCGGGGCGGTCGTTCAAGGGCACGCTCGTGAGAAACGCCAACGCGATCGACCTCACCTCCCGCACGCTGCTGGTCGAGGTGGATGTCGACAATCCGAGCGGAGAGCTGTTGCCCGGGGCCTACGTCTTCGTTCATCTCAAACTTCCCGAGCAGATCGCGTCGGCCACGGTTCCCGCCAACACGCTGCTCTTCCGGGCCGAGGGATTACAGGTCGGGGTGGTCCGGGACGGCCGCGCGCAACTCGTTCCGGTAACGATCGGGCGTGACTATGGCACCACCGTGGAGATCGTCGCTGGCCTCCAACCAACCGACCAGGTCATCGTGGCTCCATCGGACTCGCTCACCAGCGGCACCCCCGTGCGAATCGCGGCCGCGCCGGCCAGGGCCCGGCCATGAGGCGACGAGCCGCGGGACTGGCCGGGCTCGCGGCGCTCCTGCTCGGCGGCTGCATGGTCGGCCCCGACTACACGAAGCCGTCGGCGCCGATGACGCCGACCTACAAGGAGGCGGAGGGCTGGAAGGCCGCTGAGCCGAGCGATCACCTGCCGCGGGGTCAGTGGTGGGCGATCTTCGGTGATCCCGAGCTCCACACGCTGGAGGAGGAGGTCGCCACGGCCAACCAGAATCTGAAGATCGCGGAGGCCAGGCTGCGCGAGGCCAGGGCCATGGTCCGTTTCAACCGAGCCGCGCTATTCCCGACGATCTCGGCCAACGCTGGCGCAAGCTCCGTGCGCGACTCCGCGAACCGTCCCTTCCTTACACCAAACGCGACCACTATACCGGGCGTGGGTCATAGCAGCAGCGGCGACATCCTGCTTGGCCTTGACATGTCCTACGAGGTCGATCTGTGGGGCCGCGTCCGACGGACGGTGGCGGCGGCGCGTCACGAGGCCCAGGCCACCGCCGCCGATCTCGAGACCGCCCGGCTCAGCCTCCAGGCCGAGCTGGCGATGGACTACTTCGAGCTACGGGCCGCCGACGCCCAAAAGCAACTGCTCGACGAGACGGTGAAGGCGTTCGAGGCGGCGCTCCGGCTCACGACGAATCGCTTCCAGGGCGGCGCGGCCCCGAAGTCCGACGTCGCCCAGGCCCAGACGCAGCTCGACACCACGCGGGCGCAGGCCACCGATATCACGGTGCAACGGGCGCAACTCGAGCACGCCATCGCGACGCTGATCGGGAAGCCGCCCGCGGCCTTCAGCCTGCCCCCTCGTCCGCTGGACACCCGGCCGCCGGGTATCCCGGCGGGCCTACCGTCCCAGCTGCTGGAGCGGCGCCCGGACATCGCCGCCGCCGAGCGCCGGGTCGCCGAGGCCAAAGAGCAGATCGGCATCGCCAAGGCCGCGTACTATCCGACGTTGATGCTGAACGCCTCGGTCGGATTCGAGGGAAGCTCGTTCGGGAACGTCTTGAACGCATCGAGCCTCCTGTGGGCGGTGGGGGCATCGATCACACAGACGATTTTCGACGGCGGGCGCCGCCGCGCCACGTCCGACGCCGTGCTCGCCGCCTACGATGCGACCGTGGCCGGCTACCGTCAGACCACGCTCACCGCCTTCCAGCAGGTCGAGGACAACCTGGCCGCTCTCCGCATCCTCGAGCAGGAGGCGCAGGAGCAGCGGCGGGCGGTGGAGTCGGCCGAGCAATCGCTCCAGCTCTTCACCAACCGCTACCGGGGCGGAGTCGACAACTATCTCCAAGTCATCACCGCGCAGACCGTGACCCTCACGAACCAGCGCAACGAGATCGACATCCTCCGTCGCCGCATGGACGCCAGCGTGTTGCTGGTGAAGGCGCTCGGCGGCGGCTGGGACGTGTCGGAGCTGCCATGAAGACGAGTCCTCCACCTGGGTGGGCTCCGATTCCGAGACCCCTGCGGCCTGGGGTCACTCCAGGAGCGGCTGCCCAGACTCGAGGACGGGCGTTGGTTCGGCGCGGCGGTACTCGGTCGGCGTCATGCCGGTGATGCGCCGAAACGTCGTCGTGAAGTGGCTCGGCGTCCGGAACCCCACCGACCACGCGATTTCGGCGATCGCCACCGTCTGAGTCGCCAATAGCGCTCGCGCCTCGTCGATCCGGCGCCGAACCACGAATCGATGCGGGGACACGCCGGTGCTGCGCTTGAAGAGTCGCGCAAAATGGTACGGGCTCATGTGCACCACGGCGCTGAGCTCCGCGAGCCGAAGCTCCCGTCGCAGATTCTCGTCGATGTACGCCGTCACTCGTCGGAGTCTGCACGCAGGGAGGTCGCCGTCCGTCCGCTCCGCAACCGCGGTCGTCACAGGCAGGCTCTGCGGCATGCCGCCCGTCGGTGTCACGTCCACCATGCGTGTGTCACTCACGAGCCGGCTGGGTCGCTCTCGGGGCGTCCAACGTCGTCATGACGTCGCCGAGCTGCTTTCGCAGAAACAGCCGGGCGCGGTGCACGCGCGTCTTGACGACGGGGACGCTGAGACCCAGGACCTCCGCGATCTCGCCATTCGACAGGCCCTCGACGTCGCGCAGCACCAGCATGGTCCGGGAGCCAGCGGGCAACTCGTCGATTGCCGCGGTGAGCGCCAGCCGCAACTCGGTCTGGATCGAAGGGTCGTCCACGCGCGCCGACCAGTCGGCCGTGGGCCCGACGTGGCGGCCCCGCTCATCGAAGAGCGGCAGCACCTCGTCCAGGGACACGTCGCGACGCTGCCCCTGCCGGCCGCGGAGTTTCTGGTAGGCCGCATTCGCCACGACGCGGTAGAGCCAGGAGCCGAAGGCCGACTCACCCCTGAAGGTATCGATCTTCCGGACCACGCTCCAGAGCGCGTCCTGCACGACTTCCTCTGCGTCCTGTTCGTTTCCCGTGATCCCCACGGCCAGGCGGTACGCGCGCTCCCCGTACGTGGTGAGCAGACGCTCCGCCGCCGTCGACTCGTGTCGCCTCAGCGCTTCCAGGAGCGCGAGATCCCGGTCGGCACGCCGCCCATCAGCGACGGCGCTCGTGTCGGGTTCGAGAACCATTTCAAGACTCATCTCCATCCTCCCCGCCGAGAGCTCGCCAGCCCTCAATCGCGAACGCCATGTGGCTAGGCTAGGTCGTCGAGCGGGAAGCGTCTACCCTACGTTGGTAGGGATGGGTCACTCCCGGCGGAGGTGATTCCAAGTCTCGAGACGAGGCGGACCAGTTCAGCCACAGACCCGGCCTGCATCTTGTGCATCACGTGTCCACGCTGTTCCTTGACGGTGACCTCGCTGGTGCCCAACTCGGCGGCGATCTGCTTGTTGAGTAGGCCAGCGACAACTCCCCTCAGCACGTCCCGCTCGCGCGGGGTCAGGGAGGCGTACCGGCGACGAAGCTCGGTGAGCTCGTGGCGTTCCCCCCGCTCCGCGCGATCGCGCTCGATCGCGTTCCGAATGGCGTCGAGCAGGTCCTGGTCGCGGAACGGCTTCGTCAGAAACTCGACGGCGCCGGCTTTCATGGCCCGGACCGACATGGGAATGTCGCCGTGGCCGGTGAGGAAGATGATTGGTAGCGCCGCCTCCGTGTCGGCAAGTTCTCGCTGGAGGTCCAGCCCGCTCAGCCCCGGAAGGCGCACGTCGAGCACGAGACATCCCGGAGCATCGGGCCGGCGGGCGCGCAGGAACGCCTGGGCGGTGGGAAAGACCTCCACCCCGAGCCCCACGGAGCTGATGAGTCTCCGGAGGCCGTCGCGGACCGCGGCGTCGTCATCGACGACGAAGACGATCGGCGAACCCGGCGTCATCGTATCCCCGGCAGAGCGAAGTGAAACGTCACGCCGTGATTGGGGTTCGGTGTCGCCCAGAGCCGTCCCCCATGCCCTTCGATGATGGAGCGGCTGATCGACAGCCCCATGCCCATGCCGCCGGGCTTCGTGGTAAAGAAGGCGCTGAACAGCTGGTCGACGTTCTTCGGATCGATCCCGACGCCGGCGTCCTGCACGGCCACCAGAACGTCATCACCGTCGTGTGGCCCCGATCGAACCACGAGCTCGCGCGGCCGGTCCTCGACAGACGCCATGGCCTCGATGCCATTCATCACGAAGTTGATGATGACCTGCTGCAGCTGGACGCGATCCGCCAGGACGAGAGGCATCGCCGGCGCCAATTCCACCCGCAACGACACCTGATGCCTGAGCACCTCGGTGCGCACCAGCGCCGCGACGTCGCGGATGACATCGTTGATGTCCACCGTGGCTCTCCGTGGATCGGTCTTCGTCGCGAGCTGGCGGATCCGCTGGATCACGTCCGCCGCCCGGAGGCCGTCCTTCACGATGGCGTCGAGCGCGTCGCGGACCATTTCGAGCTCGGGAGTCGCCCCCGCCAACCAGTTGAGCGACGCGTTGGCATCGGCCACGATGGCGGCCAGCGGCTGGTTGACCTCGTGGGCGATCGACGCGGCCAGCTCGCCCAGTGTCGTGACGCGGGTGACGTGCGCGAGCTCGGCCTGCGCCTGGTGCAAGGCTTCCGAGGCCAGCATGTGTTCCGTGAGGTCGCGGCCGATCACGAGCACGGCCTCCACCCGCGCCGAATCCGGCCGCAGAGGCGAGTAGCTGATCGCCATGTGTCGGCGTCCGAGAGCGGTGCCGAACCACTCCGCGTAGCTGACATCCTCTCCCGCGAAGCATCGATCCAGACTCGGCCTGACCTTGTCCTCGAAGACCTCCCTGCCCAGGAGGTCAGCGACGTGCATCCCGACCGCCTTCTCGGCTGGCACTCTCCAGAACCGCTCGAAGACAGGGTTGACCCGTTGATACCGGTAATCTCTTCCGATGATGGAGACGCGATCAGGGGAGCTCTCGAACACCTGCCCGGTGAGATACTCCGCCCGCTTCCGCTCGGTGATGTCCGTAATGGTCACGAGCACGCGGTCGAACCGAGCGGAGGGGTGTGGGAACGTGATCGTGAACAGCGCGGTCAGCGTATCTCCCTTCAGGCTCTGGAGAACGGTCTCGGCCTCGAAGGACGTCCGCCCCTCCGCGATGGCGATCAGCTCGCGCAGAAAGACCTCTTGGGTCTCTGGCACGAAGACTTTGTGCAGTGAGACCAGGAGCTCATCCTTGCTCTCGGCCGCGAACAACTTGACGGACACATCGTTGACGTCGACGATCCTCACCATCGTGATGGCTTGCTGGACGAACTCCGGGTGCGCGGCGAAGTATTCGCGGAAATCGCGCACCCCCCTGGATCTCAGCTCATCGATCGCGACCTTGACCTGGGAGAAGTCTTCCTCCCAGATCGACACCCCGGTCGAGTCGAAGATATAGCGGTATCGCTGCTCGCTCTCGCGCAGCCTCGCCTCGGCCTCCTTGCGCTTCGTGATGTCGTTGTTGGTTTCCAGGATCGCACGCGGCCGACCTTCCTCGTCTCGCCGCAACGACCACCGGCTGGCCACCACGACCCGGCTTCCATCGGCTCGCGTCTGTACGAGCTCACCTTCCCAGCGGCCGGCACCCAGCAATTCCGCCCGGATTTGCTCGAGCGGCGCAGGAAAGACGGTCTGCATCAGGCGGTGAGGAATGCGCCCGACGGCGTCCGCTGCCGTCCACCCGTAAAACTCTTCGGCCGCGCGATTCCAGTAGGTGATCACATCGTTCATGTCACGCACAAAGATGGTGTCGTGCGTGAGATCGAGCAGTCCCGCCTGCTCCCGCAGGGCGGCTTCGGCGCGTCTGCGGCCCGTGATGTCCACCATGACCCCGCGCAGCCGCGCTGCGCGTTCTTCGTCGACGACCACGGTCACCAGGTCTCGCAGCCACACGACGCTGCCGTCCGCGGCGATCATGCGGTACTCGAAATCGTGGTCGCGTTTCTCGCCTGTTGCCCTTTCGCGGAATGACACCGCCCATTCGCGATCGTCCGGGTGAAGATGATCCTTCCAGAATGTCGGTTCGGACAGCCAGCGGGCGACCGGCTCGCCGAGGATGCGTTCGGCCTGGTTGCTCACGAACAAGAACTGAAGGGTCGTGGCGTCGGCCTCCCAAACAATCCCCTCGACCGAGTTCACCAGGTCCCGGAACCGCTGCTGCGCCGCGACGGCCTCGGCGACGGCCACGTGCAAACGTTCGTTGGTCCGCTGGAGGTCCGCCGTCCGGTCGCGAACCCGGACCTCGAGTTCCTCCCGGGCACTTTTCAGGGAATTCTCCGCCCTGCGGCGTGCAGCGCTCATCGTCGCCATGAACGCCGCAACCAGCACGAACAACATCAGACGCGGGGCCTCGGCGACTTCGATCTTCAGTGAATCGAAGGGAGGCGTGAAATAGTAGTCGAAAGCCAACATGGCCAATCCCCAGGCCACCAGCGCCGGCCGCAACCCGCTGACCCAGCCCGTGATCAAGATCGCCACGAGCAACAGCTGAGCGCCACCCAGCACCACCGGTCGCAGCCATAGCGCCAAGATCACTGCGGCAGTCACGCACAACACGGCGACGGCGTATCGGACGACCGCGAGCTGCGCGATGGAGCGTTGCATCTGGCTTCCCCTCAGTCGCGACCGGTGGATTTCACCAACGGAACCCCCGTCGCTTGCCCTTGGTGCCGCGCTGGCTTACCGGTACTCCTCGTCCCGTGTGTCGAAAACTTCGCAGGCCTCCTCGTAACACCCGAGCGGTCGACCGGCAAAGGTGATCGACGCCTCGAGAGCGAATTTGAACACGGCCGTCACGCGGAGGCTAGGGCCGTCCGCACAGCGTCGAGAAGGGTAGCGCTTTGGAAGGGCTTCGTGAGGAACGCCACCGCGCCGGCCTGGAGGGATCGCTGGCGCGTCTCGTCGTCGCCGTGAGCCGTGAGAATGATGACAGGGATGCGCGAGCCCGTGGCGCCCAGATGCCTCAGGAGGTCGAGACCGTTCATTCCGGTCATCCGCAAATCGAGCACCACGCAGCCGGTGTTCTCTCGATGGACAGTTTCCAAAAAGGTTTCCGCGGATTGAAACGTCTCGACTCGGAAGCCAACTGACGTCAGTAGATTCCTGAGCGACCGACGCAGTGATGCGTCGTCGTCCACGACGCAGACCACCCGCCCGTTGTCTTCGACCATCTCGACTCCTAGCCTCTATCCTAGTTTGCGCGCGCGGAAAGCGTCTACCCTACCTTGGTGGGGTGCGGAAGCACGCACCCTCGGCCGCCGGCCGGGCCGTTCGCGACTCACCGGTCGCCGCCCGGCGCCTGTCCCCGGTCTTCGCCGCCTTCCCGCTCGGCTGTCGCGTTCTTGCGGAAGAAACTGGGATGCGCCCGATCTCGTCATAAGAGTGCTGTGGACGATGCGAAGCGATCGCTGGACGACCAGTGGAGGATGACATGGCGAAGATTCGCGCGCTCTCGATCGTGGTACCCCTGGGCCTCGCCCTCCTGGCGACGGCCAGCCCCGCCCGCGCGTACGTCGTCGAGGCGCTGACCTCGGTCCCCGCCGACGAAGCCGCGGACAAGGAGACCCTGGAGCAGACGATCCGGGCAGCCGTCGACGACATCGCGACCCACGCCGTCGCTTTCACGCCGACCATCGTGTCGCTGCTGGAGACCAGGCTGGTCGGCGATCGGATCTACCTGTTGGTGCTGCTCGCGGACGCGGCCGGGGAAGCCGAGATCTTCGAGATCGCGTCGACGCAGCCGGGCCTGCAGCCGCGCTGACGCGGCATGGGTGTCGCGCGCCGCCTGTGCCGGCATCCGTACGCGCTGGGGTCGACCGCCCTCCTGATCGTGGTGATCGTTGGGAGAACCTGGCGCTATCGCGGCCATGGCGATCCACCGCCGGCGCGCAGGGAAGCGTCCCGGTCCCACCGCGCATCCCGGTGGTGGCGGCGGCGGCGAGGACGCGCGACGTGGGGGTCTACCTCAACGGGCTCGGGTCGGTCACCCCGCTCAACACGGTGACGGTGAGGAGCCGCGTGGACGGCGAGCTGATCGGTGTCCACTTTCAGCAGGGACAGGTCGTCCGCAGCGGGCCCTGCTGGCCCAGATCGACCCGCGCCCGTTCGAGGCGCAGCTCCCGTCCGCCGCAGACGTGATGAAGCGGGACGATCCGGCGCCGAGGGCGCCGTGAGACGGCATCGTGCGGCCGTGGAGGCCGTCGTCAGGCGTTACGGCGTTCCGATGTTTGCGAAGAGCACCACCACGGAGTGCGCCTCTGCCCGATAGGTATAGCCGGGAACAGGCCGGGCTGTCTGCCACTGCCCGATGTCCTCGGGGGAGTCGAGAGACGTGTCGATCCAGCGGCGCCATGGGTCTCGGGCCTCGTCGCCCATCGACGGCAGCTCGAAGTCGAGCGGCTCCCAATACGCGTTCAGGATCAGGTGGACGACCAGCTGTCTGCTCCGGATCTTCGCGGTGAACGCCAGGCTGTGGGACGAATCCCCCCAGTCCGGCTGGTCGAGTTTCACGCCGTGCCAGGCTCGATGCGCGCCCCGGAGAAGCTGGTCCAGGCTCACGTGCTGGCGTCCGGGCTCCACCTCCCGCAGCAGTCGTCGTCCGTTGAGCAGCGTCACGAACCGGCGCACGTCCGCGTGCTGGGCGACCAGCGTCCAGTCGAACCAGCTCGTCTCGTTGTCCTGGCAGTAGGCGTTATTGTTGCCGCGCTGCGTGCGGCGCACCTCGTCGCCCATCAGGATCATGGGCATGCCGATCGACAACAGCGTGACGGTCAGGAAGTTCTTCACCTGCCGGTTCCGAAGCTTCTCGATGGCCGCATCATCCGTCGGGCCTTCGACGCCGCAGTTCCAGCTCCGGTTGTCGTCGGCGCCGTCGCGGTTGTCCTCGCCGTTCGCCTCGTTGTGCTTGCCGTCGTAGGAGACGACGTCGTCGAGGGTGAAGCCGTCGTGACACGTCACGAAGTTCACGCTCTGCTCGGCTTCGCGCGCCTCGTGTCCGTAGATTTCGGGGCTGCCGATCAGGCGGTCGGCCACGCGCACCACCGAACCCTGCTCGCCCCGGAAGAAGCTCCGGACGTCGTCGCGGAACCGCCCGTTCCACTCTTGCCAGCTATCCCCGACAAAGCTGCCGACCTGGTAGAGGCCGGCGGCATCCCACGCCTCGGCGATGAGCTTCGTGCCCGCGAGCACGGGATCCGACTCGATGTCCCAGAGGACGGGGGGATTTGGCATCGGCTGGCCCGACGCGTCGCGCGAGAGGACCGCGGCGAGATCGAAGCGGAACCCGTCCACGTGCATCGCCTCGACCCAGTACCGGAGGCTATCGACGATCATCCGCCTGACGATCGGCTGGTTCGCGTTGAGCGTGTTCCCCGTGCCGGTGTAGTTGGCGTAGCGCGACCGGTCGCGCTCGAGGATGTAGTACGTCACGTTGTCCAGGCCGCGAAAGCTCAGCGTCGGCCCGTCGTGGCCGCCTTCGGCGGTGTGGTTGAAGACGACGTCGAGAATGACCTCGATGCCCGCTCGGTGCAGCGCCTTGACCATGTCGCGAAATTCGTCGATGGGCCCCAGCCGAGCCAGGCGCGAGCTGTACGCCTGATGCGGGGCGAAGAACGAGACCGGCGAGTAGCCCCAGTAATTGACGAGTCCGGGCGGGCAGTCCTGGGCATCGAACTGGAACACCGGCAGCAGGTCGACGGCGGTGATCCCGAGGTCGCGAAGATACGGGATCTTCTCGATGAGCCCGGCGAACGTGCCACGCGTCTTTTCGGGCACCCCGGAGCTGGGATGGCGGGTGAACCCCCGCACGTGCATCTCGTACACGATGGTCTGCGCGGAGGGTCGTCGCAACGGCGCGTCACCTTCCCAGTCGTACGCGCCGGGATCCACCACCACGCTCTTCATCGCCGTCGCGGCGTTGTCCCCTTCTCTCTGCGCCGCGTCGCGACTGTAGCCTTCCGGAACCGCCACGCCGCGGCCATACGGATCGAGGAGCACCTTGGTCGGATCGAATCGCATGCCGGTTTCGGGATCGAACGGTCCCTCGACGCGATATCCGTACAGCTGCTCGGGGCGCACGCCGGGCACGAACACGTGCCAGTAGAAGTACGTGCGGTGGACCCCGGGATCGAGGCGGATCGCGCGGGAGGCTTCTCTGTCATCGACACCCTCGAAGAGGAGGAGCTCGACCCCGGTGGCGTGTCTCGAGAACACGCTGAAGTTGACGCCTTCGTGAGAACACGTCGCTCCGAGGGGCGAACTGCTTCCTTCTGCGATCACCGGCCCAGCTGTTCCCTGGCCGCCGCGGCCACGCGGTCCGGCTGAAATCCGAACTTCCTCTGCAACTCCTTGAGCGGTGCGGACGCCCCGAACGTCTGCATGCCGATGACGCGGCCGGAGGTCCCGACGTAGCGCTCCCATCCCAGCGTCGAGGCCTGCTCCACCGCGACGCGGGCCGTCACACTGGGCGGCAGCACGCTGTCCCGATACTCCTGCGTCTGGTGCTCGAAGATGTCCCAGGACGGCAGCGAGACCACGCGCGAGCGGATGCCGTCGGCAAGCAGCTGCTCGTGCGCCTCCACGGCGAGGCTGACCTCGCTCCCGGAGGCGATGAGGATGACTTCGGGCTCGCCCGTGGGCGCGTCGCCGAGGATGTAGGCGCCGCGCGCGAGGCCGCTCGCGGGGGCGTATGTGTTCCGATCCAGGGTCGGCAGCGGCTGCCGCGACAGCGCCAGGACGGCGGGCTCGTGGCGGCGCTGCATGACATAGCGATAGGCTTCGACGACCTCGTTGGCGTCGCCTGGCCGCAGGGTGATCAGGCCGGGAATGGCGCGCAGCGACGCGAGCTGCTCCACGGGCTGGTGGGTTGGCCCGTCCTCTCCGTCCCCCATGGCGTCGTGCGTGAAGACGAAGATCGTGGGCAGCTCCATCACGGCCGAGAGCCGGATGGCTGGTCGCGCGTAGTCGCTGAAGATGAAGAACGTCGCGCCGAACGCCCGGAGCTTCGACAGCGCAAGCCCGTTCACGGTCGCGGCCATCGCGTGCTCGCGGATGCCGAAGTGCAGGTTCTTTCCGCCCGGGCTCTCGGCCTGGAAGTCTCCCGCGCCCTCGTACGTCAGGGTGGTCCTGTTCGACGGTCCGAGATCCGCCGAACCGCCGAGGAACCAGGGGATGTTCTGCGCGAGCACGTTGAGCACCTTGCCCGAGGCGTCCCGGCCGGCCACGCCCTTCGGATCGGCCGGGAAGACGGGAAGGTTGCTGTCCCAGTTGGCCGGCAGCTCGCGCCGCTGCATCAGCTCGATTTCGTTCGCGAGTGCTCCATACTGAGCCCGATAGGCCTCGAACAGGTCCGTCCACCGACGGCGTGCCGCCGCGCCGCGCGCGCCCATCCCGGCCGTGAAGTGCTCATAGACGCCGGCGGGGACCAGGAACCTGGCGTCCTCGGGCCATCCATAAGAGCGCTTGGTGAGACGGACCTCCTCCTCGCCGAGCGGCTCGCCATGGGCCTCGGCCGTGTCGTGCTTGTGCGGCGAGCCGTAGCCGATGTGGCTGTCCAGGATGATGATGGTGGGGCGGCCCTTCGTCTGCCGGAAGACCTCGAGGGCGTGCTCGATGCGATCCATATCGTTCGCGTCGCCGACGCGCTGCACGTTCCACCCGTAACCGAGGAACCTCGCGGCCACGTCCTCCGTGAACGCGAGGCGCGTGTCGCCTTCGATCGTGATGTGATTGTTGTCGTAGATCCAGCACAGGTTGTCGAGGCCCAGGTGGCCCGCCAGTGATGCCGCTTCCGACGCGACGCCCTCCATCAGGCAGCCGTCTCCGCACACGGCATAGACGTGGTAGTCGAAGATGTCGAAGCCCGGACGGTTGTATCGACTGGCGAGCCACTTCTGGCCGATGGCCATGCCCACGCTGGTGGCGACGCCCTGGCCGAGCGGGCCGCTGGTGGTCTCGACGCCCGACACCCAGTGATACTCGGGGTGACCCGGCGCCTTGCTGTCGAGTTGGCGGAAGTGTCGGATGTCGCCGAGAGTGACTGCGGGCTGCCCCAGCCTCTCATAGTCAGCGTTCACCGCTCGGGTCCCGGTGAGGTGGAGCACGGACCAGAGCAGCATCGAGGCGTGACCATTCGAGAGAACGAAGCGATCGCGGTTGGGCCAGATCGCATCCTGGGGGTCGAAGCGCATCACGCGGTTCCAGAGGGTATAGACCAGCGGCGCGAGCGCCATCGGCGTGCCGGGGTGTCCGGACCTGGCCTGCTGGACCGCGTCGATCGAGAGGGTGCGAATGGTGTTGACGCACAGTTGATCGAGCTTCGTGTCCGTCACCGGTTCAGCAACGTGCATGGTGCTCATCCTCATGGCGCGTTCGAGCCCGTCACCGGCGTCTGCCAGCCGCCGGAGGGCGACACGCTCTGGTCAACTTCTTTCGGCCCCCAGGTGCCGGGCTCGTATTCGTAGACGGGCGTCTTCGCTTTCAGCACGGGATCGACGATTCGCCACGCCTCTTCGACGTGGTCCTCGCGGGCGAACAGGGTAGGGTCTCCCGCCATCGCATCGCCGAGCACCCGTTCGTACGCATCCATCTCGCCGGCGCGGGGGTGGTGGGTTCCGAGCATCTCTGTGGTGGCGCTGACCGTCTCCTGCCCCGCGGCGATCACGTTCGCGCCGACGGCGAACGTGATATCCGGGCTGATGCGCAATCGGCAGTAGTTCGGCTTGAGGTCGAAACCTTGATACATGGTGGGAGGTTGACGGAGCCGGACGACGATCTCGGTGCACGTGACCGCAAGAGACTTCCCGGCGCGGATGTAGAAGGGCACACCCTGCCAGCGCCAGGAATCGATGCTCAGTTGCAGCGCCGCAAACGTCTCCACCTGGGACTCTGGCGCCACCCCGGGCTCCTTTCGATAGCCGCGGAACTGCCCGCGGATCAGGTTCCTCGCACTGAGCGGCGGGACGGCCTTCAGGACTTTGACCTTTTCATCCCGGATGGACTCGCCGCCGGTTCCGACGGGAGGCTCCATGGCCAGGTTGGTCAGGACCTGGAACAGATGATTCTGGACCACGTCGCGGATGGCGCCGGTCCCGTCGTAGAAGGCGCCCCGGCCCTGGACGCCGAAGCTCTCCGCCATGGTGATCTGCACGCTCTCGACATGGTTGCGGTTCCAGATGGGCTCCAGGAATGCGTTCGCGAAGCGGAAGAAGAGCATGTTGTGCACCGGCCCCTTGCCGAGGTAGTGGTCGATGCGAAAGATCGTCGTCTCGTCGAAGCTGCCGAGCAGCGTCCGGTTCAGCTCCCGCGCCGAGGCGAGGTCCGTCCCGAAGGGTTTTTCGATGATCACGCGGGCGCCTTGGGCACAGCCCGCCTTGGCCAGTTGATCCACGACCAGCCCGAACAGCGCGGGCGGGATGGCGAGATAATGCGCCGGCCGCTGCGCGGCGCCGAGCTCTGTGCGAATGGTCTGGAACGTCGCCGGGTCCGCGTAGTCGCCATCGACATAGCGCAGCAAGCCGCACAGCTTCTCGAAGGCCACCGGGTCGAGTCCTCCGTGCGTTTCTAGACTGTCCCTCGCCCGGGCCCTGAGCTGCTCGAGGGTCCACGCCGACCTCGCCACGCCGATGACCGGGACGTCGAGGTGCCCGCGCTTCACCATCGCCTGGAGCGATGGGAAGATCTTCTTGTAGGCGAGATCGCCCGTGGCCCCGAAGAAGACCAGGGCGTCGGACCGCCCGATGTGCTTCGCGTCGAGGTCTTGAAAGGTCATCACGCCCTCGTTGTCGTGCGACGGATCGCGGGCGCCCCCGCCGCGAGGAGCGCGGGCAGGTCGTACGCGAGGAGGTCGCCGATGCGCTCGACCGTCAGGTCGGCCGGCGGATTGGTGGCGAGCGCCTGCGGATCGTGCGCGTAGTGGCCCTGCCGCGGGAAGACGGTGGTGACCCGGCGTTCCCAGACGCGCTTCACGGCGGTCAGGATGCGCGGCTTGTCGTCCACCAGGACGTAGTGGTCGGCGGGATAACGCCGCTCGACGTCGTCGAGCTCGCGCTCCTTGTGGATATAGATCAGGACGTTCCCGTCCACGATATCTTGAAGTCCCGAGCGCTCGATCTTGCGCGGTTGAAACACCGCGTCGCCATCGGAGAGGATGACCGTCGGTCCCCAGCCGTGGAACCGCTCCAGAACGTCGAGCGAGTTCGGGTAGAGACGGTTCGCGAACGGGTAATCCACCATGAACGATGAGACGGTCAGCACGTGCGGATCACGGGGATGCTCGACCCGATACCGCTGCAGCGCGCCCAGGTAGTCCGCGTAGCCCAGCTCGGCCCGCAGCTCTTCGAAGATGGCCCAGTACCGCTCCTGCCGCTCGCGTCCGACCTCGCGCTCGAGGTGGCGCTTGAGATCGGCCGCGATGTGATCGTTGTCGATGAGCGTGTTGTCCACGTCGACCAGGAAGACGACCGGATGTCGCGCGGTCACCGGCCGGCTTTCTCCTGATGGCCCCCGAACGCGTAGCGCATCGCGGAGAGCACCTTGTCCGCGAAATCGGACTCGCCGCGCGAGCTGAATCGCTCGTAGAGCGCCGTGGTGAGCACGGGCGCCGGCACCGCCTCGTCGATGGCGGCCTTGATCGTCCATCGCCCCTCGCCCGAGTCGGACACCCGGCCCGCGAACGCGGAGAGGGCGGGGTCCGTGAGCAGCGCGCTCGCCGTGAGATCGAGCAGCCACGAGGCGATCACGCTGCCGCGACGCCAGACCTCGGCGATGTCCCGCATGTTGAAGTCGTACTGGTACTCCTCGGGATTGCGCAGCGGCGTCGTCTCCGCGTCGACCGCGTGCTCGGATCTGCCGACATTGGCGTGATGGAGGATGTTCAGCCCCTCGGCATAGGCGGCCATGATGCCGTACTCGATCCCGTTGTGAACCATCTTCACGAAGTGGCCGGCGCCGTGCGGCCCGCAATGCAGATAGCCGTGCTCTGCCGTGCCGCCGACCTTCTCACGTCCCGGGAGCCGCGGCGCCGCGTCTCGGCCCGGCGCGAGCGTGGCGAAGATCGGATCGAGGTGCTCGACCACCGTCTTCTCGCCTCCGATCATCAGGCAGTACCCGCGCTCCAGTCCCCACACGCCGCCGCTCGTCCCGCAATCGACGTAGTGAATCCCCCGGGGAGCCAACGCCCTCGCCCGTCGAATGTCGTCGACGTAGTACGAATTGCCGCCGTCGATGAGGATGTCGCCCTTCTGGATCGCGCGCCCGAGATCGCTCAGCGTCTGGTCGACCGCCGCGGCCGGCACCATCAGCCAGAGCGTGCGCGGCGGCTTGAGGCGGGTGACCAGGTCGTCGAGCGAGGAGGCGGCGACGGCGCCGGTCTCCTTCGCGAAGGCGTCACGCGTCTTCGCCGTGGGGGCGTACACGCCGACCTCGTGTCCACCGCGCATCAAGCGGCGCGTCATGTTCGCGCCCATCCTGCCAAGACCGATCATTCCCAGCTGCATGGCTGTCACTCCGTCCTTCCCGTCACGACCCCCCGGGCCGTGTCGAAGAGGTCCACGAACTCCTTGTAGCGCCGCGCGACCTCCGCCACGGCCGCCTCGCGCGTCGTCTTCTTCGCCCGCCAGGCAACGAGCGGATTCCAGAACACCGTCCGGCCCACGGCGAAGCCGATGAATCCCGGGACTCCGGCGGCCGCCGCCAGCCAGTCGCGCACCTTCTTGGCGTCCTCGCCTCGGCCCAGGACGATGCAGCCCACCGTGTCGCGACCGCCCCGGCGCGCGGTGGCGACGACCCTCTCGCAGTCCTCGCGCCGATCAAGCCCCTCGACCTTCCAGATGTCGGGCTCGATCTGCGCATCTTGAAGCTGCTGGATGGCCTGGACCATCAGCCGGGGCCGGAGTTCCAGGTCATAGGCCTTCGTGTCTCCCCCGAGCCGATCGAGCTGGCCCTGTTCCGCGGGCACGAGCAGCTCGAACATGAATCGGCTGCGACTCTTGTTGCGCAGATACCAGGACAGCCGCTTCAGGCGATCCGCCTGCCGCCGGTTCAGGGCGGGATCGCCCTGCGGGTTGTAGCGCACCAGCACCTTGCAGAAGGTCGGGCGGACGACTTCGATGTGGTCGGTGAAGTATTCGCCGTACTCGAAGTCGAACTCCTCCTGCCCGCTCTTCTCGGCGGGACACGCCGTGACATAGCCGTGCGCCTCGGCATCGCGGAGGATGGACGCCCCGAACTGCTCGTCCACGAGGATGCCCGCCTTGTCTCTGGGCACGCCGGCCGCCACGGCGGCCGTGAAGCCATCATAGATCACCCGTTTGGCGGCAGCGATCTCTCCCGTCTGCTCGGAGGTCAGCCTCCCCTTCCAGCCGAACATCCTCGTCTGGAACGAGCCGCGGTGGTCGAACGGCAACACATACAGGGGGTGGTCGAAGCCGAGGGTCGTCATGGGTTCACCTTCAGCTTCCGGACGCGACGGATCAGGCCGTTCGTCGAGCTGTCGTGGCCGAGCGTTGGCTCTGCCTTGCTCTCGAGCTCCGGAACGATGCGCTGGGCCAGCGCCTTGCCGAGCTCGACGCCCCACTGATCGAACGAGTCGATCTGCCAGATGGCGCCTTGCGTGAAGTTGTGCTCGTACAGAGCGACGAGCTTGCCCAGCGTTTCCGGGTTGAGCCGCTCGGCCAGGATCGTGGTCGACGGACGGTTGCCCTCGAAGACCCGGTGGGGCACGAGCCAGTCGGGCGTCCCCTCCGCCGTCACCTGTTCGGACGTCTTGCCGAAGGCCAGGGCCTCGCTCTGGGCAACGACGTTCGCCAGCAGGATGTCGTGGTGCCGGCCGAGGGGATTGCGCGGCTTCGCGAACGCGATGAAGTCGCAGGGAATGAGCCGGGTCCCTTGATGGATCAGCTGGTAAAAAGAGTGCTGGCCGTTGGTTCCGGGCTCGCCCCAGTAGACGGGGCCGGTATCGCCCACGACCGGGCCGCCATCGAGCGTGACGTGCTTGCCGTTGCTCTCCATCGTCAATTGCTGCAGATAGGCCGGGAAGCGTTTCAAGTGCTGCGCATACGGCAGGACCGCCACCGTCTGGGCACCGAAGAAGTCGTTGTACCACACGCCCAGGAGGCCCATGAGCACTGGCAGGTTGCGCTCGAACGGCGCGGTGCGAAAGTGCTCGTCCATCTGATGGAAGCCGTCCAGCATGGCCCGAAAATTGTCCGGGCCGATCGCGAGCATCGTCGACAGACCGATGGCCGAGTCCAGCGAGTAGCGCCCGCCGACCCAGTCCCAGAACCCGAACATGTTGGCGGTATCGATGCCGAACGTGGCCACCTCCCCCGCATTCGTCGAGACGGCGACGAAATGCTTCGCCACGGCCTTGACGTCTCCGCCGAAGCCATCGAGTAACCACGCGCGCGCGCTCTGCGCGTTGGTCATCGTCTCCAGCGTCGTGAAGGTCTTCGAGGAGACGATGACGAGTGTCTCCGCCGGGTCGAGGTCACGGACCGCTTCGATCAAGTCGGCGCCGTCGACGTTGGACACGAAACGGAACGTCATGGCGCGATCGCTGTAGGGCTTCAGCGCCTCGTACGCCATCACGGGGCCGAGGTCGGAGCCCCCGATGCCGATGTTGATGACGTTGCGCATGCGCCTGGCGGTGTGTCCCTTCCACGCGCCGCTCCGAACCCGATTGGCGAAGTCGGTCATCTGGTCGAGCACGGCGTGGACCTGGTCCACCACGTTCTCGCCGTCGACGACGATCGACGTCCCTCTCGGCGCGCGCAGGGCGACGTGCAAGACCGCTCGCCCCTCCGTCATGTTGATCCTCTCTCCCCGGAACATGGCGTCGATCCGCGCGCGCAGGCCGGATGCCTCCGCCAGCTGGAGGAGGAGCCCCAGCGTCTCGTCGGTGATGCGATGCTTCGAGTAATCGAGGTAGACGCCCACCGCCTCCGCCGTCAGGCGCTCGCCGCGCCGGGGGTCGTCCGCGAAGAGCCGGCGCAGATGCAGGTGGCCGACCTTCTCGTGGTGGGCCCGGAGGGCCTTCCATGCCGGGTGCATGTCAGCTCGCCTTGGCGAGGGCGGCGCGCTTCCCGGCGATCACCGCCATGAGCTCGTTCCACGACTTCACGAACGACCTCGCCCCTTCGTCCTGGAGCCGTGCCGCGAGGGCGTCGATGTCGATACCGGCCCTGGCGAAGCGGGCCAGCACGTCCTCGCAGTCGCCGCCGTCGGCGGGCAACGTCCCGGCGAGGTCGCCGTGATCGGCCAGGGCGTTCAGGGTGCCCTCGGGCATGGTGTTCACCGTGAACGGCGCGGCGAGCGACGTGATATAGAGGACGTCGGACGCCCGGGGATCCTTGGTCCCCGTGCTCGCCCAGAGGAGGCGTTGCGGACGGGCGCCGGCGTTGTAGACGCGCTGCCAGCGGGGCGAACTGAGCCGCGCACGGTACGACGCGTAGGTCCGCTTTGCGATCGCAATGCCGAGCTGATCGCGCAGCGCATCCGGCGCCGTGTCCATGACGGCGGCGTCCCAGCGGCTGATGAACACCGAGGCGACGGAGCCGACATTGGGGTTGAGGCCGACGGCGATCCGCCGCTCGATGCCGCGCAAGAACGCCTCGGCCGCCGCCAGGTAGTGCTCGCGCGAGAACAAGAGCGTCACGTTGACCGGCACGCCGGCAAAGATCGCCTCCTCGATGGCGGGCAGGCCTTCCCTGGTCCCGGGGATCTTGATCAAGAGGTTAGGCCGCGTCGCCCGGGCGAAGAGCGCTTTGGCCGCGACAAGCGTGCTCGCCGTGTCGTAGGCCAGGAGGGGCGACACTTCCAGCGAGACCCACCCGTCCACGCCGTCCGTCTGGTCGTGAATCGGTCGGAAGAGGTCGGCCGCCCGGCCGAGATCCTCCAGCGCCAGCTCGAAGAAGAGGGCGTCGGCCGATGTCCCGGCGCCGGGCTTCTTGCGGATCGCCGTGTCGTAGGCGGCGCTGCTCTTGATGGCGTGATCGAAGATCGTGGGGTTCGAGGTGAGCCCCGTCACCGACAGGTCGTCGATGTAGCGTTTCAGCGTCCCGCTGTCCAGCAGGTCACGGGTGATGTTGTCGAGCCAGAGACTCTGCCCCAGGTCGTGAAGACGTTGGGTCGCGTTCATCGCGTCACCTCCGGAGGGCTCGGTTCACGATCGCCTGCGCGTCGCGCACGACGGCGTCGAGGTGAGCCTGGTCCTTGAAGCTTTCCGCGTAGATCTTGTAGATGTTCTCCGTGCCGGACGGCCGCGCCGCGAACCAGCCGCCGCGAGCGATGACCTTCAAACCGCCGATCGGCGCATTGTTGCCCGGGGCGCGGGTCAGCGTGGCCGTGACGGATTCGCCGGCGAGCTGCGACTCCCCGACGGCCTCGGGCGAGAGCTTCTCCAGTCTCGCCTTCTGCTCGGGCGTCGCCGGCGCGTCGATGCGCGTGTAGTACGGCGTGCCGAACTCTGCGGTCAGCGCGCGATAGTGCTCGCCCGGGTCCTTTCCGGTCCGCGCGGTGATCTCGGCCGCCAGGAGGGCCATGATCGGACCGTCCTTGTCGGTCGCCCACACGGTGCCGTCGTGCCGCAGGAAGCTCGCCCCGGCGCTCTCCTCGCCGCCGAAGCACAGCGAGCCATCGAACAGGCCCGGCACGAACCACTTGAACCCCACGGGCACCTCGCACAACGGGTAGCCGCACTTTTCCACGACCCGGTCGATCATGCTGCTGCTCACGATCGTCTTGCCGACGGCGGCCCGCGCCGGCCAGCGGGGACGGTTCGTGAGGAGATAGTTGATGGCGACGGCGAGGTACTCGTTGGGGTTCATCAACCCCGTCGACGGAGTGACGATCCCGTGCCGGTCAGCGTCGGGGTCGGTGGCGAACACGACCCGGTACCGATCCTTGAGGCCGACGAGCCGGGCCATGGCGTACGGGCTCGAGGGGTCCATGCGGATCTGGCCGTCGTGGTCGACGGTCATGAAGGAGAATTGCGGGTCGACCACCGGGTTCACGATGGCGATGTCGAGTCGATAGACGGAATTGATCGGCCCCCAGTAGTCGCGGGTCGCGCCGCCGAGCGGGTCGACGGCCAGCGGAAGGCTGGTGTCGCGGATGGCGTCCATGTCGATCACGTTTCTCAAGTCGTGGACGTATGGCAGGACGAAGTCTTCCTGATGGGTGCTCGCGGCTTTGATGGCGGCCGCGAACGGGACGCGCTTGACGCCGGAGTTGCCGTGCCGCAGCAACTCGTTCGCCCTGTCCTGCACCCATCCCGTCACGTGCGTGTCCGCCGGTCCGCCGTTCGGCGGGTTGTACTTGAAGCCGCCGTCCTGCGGCGGGTTGTGCGACGGGGTGACGACGATGCCGTCCGCGGGGCGCGTTGCGCGGCCACGGTTGTAAACGAGGATCGCCCGCGAGATGACCGGCGTGGGCGTCACGCCATCATCGCGCTGGATGATGGTGTCCACGTCGTTGGCCGCCAGGACTTCGAGCGCCGTCCGCTCGGCCGGACGGGACAGCGCGTGCGTATCCTTGCCCATGTAGAGCGGACCATCGGTGCCCTGGCTCCGCCGGTAGTCGCAGATGGCCTGGGTGATGGCCAGGATGTGCGCCTCGGTGAACGAGCCGCGCAGCGAAGAGCCCCGGTGCCCGCTGGTGCCGAAGCTGACACGCTCCTCTGGGTTTCTCACGTCCGGCTTGTGCTCGTAGTACTTCGCTTCGAGCCGGGCCAGGTCGACCAGCATCTCCCTGGGAGCCGGCTTGCCCGCGAGCGGCGAAATCGCCATGTCTCAGTCCTGTCTTTCGCCGTTCACCGCTGCCAGAGGATCTCGTGGGCTTCGAGGGGCACCACGGCGGCGGGGTGGTATGGGAGGAGCCGCGGCGTGTAGTCGTCGGTCGCGCGCACGGCAGGAACCCTCACATCGTACTCGTAGCCATGGCTCGGCCCGTCGAGCTTCCGGCCACGCGCCATGGCGTGGCGCTCCGGCTCCCCGCCATTCGCCGTTTCGGCGTACAGCTCGACGCGGACAGCCTCTGGGTCGAGGCGACCGAGGTAGACCTCGACGCTGATGTGGTGCCGGGTTCCCTCCGTGGCCGCGCGGACCGCGCCGAACCGCCCGTCGGGCCAGTGCTGGGCGAGATCGCGCGTCCAGCCCACGAGCTGCGTCCCGAGCGCGGCTTTGTCGGCGGCCCGCGCCCGGTAGCGCGCCGACGCCGGCACGTAATACGTGTCCGTGTACTCCCGCACGACGCGGTTCGTCGAGAACCGCGGGGTGAGGCGAGCCATGCTCGCGCGCATCTTCGCGATCCAGGCTTGCGGAATCCCCCGCGCGTCTCGCGTATAAAAGGCGGGCACGACGTCACGCTCGAGCAGCGCGTACAGGGCCTCGGCCTCGGCAGCGTCCCAGGTCGGATCGTCGCCATGCTCCTGGCCGTCCCCCAGGGCCCAGCCGACATCAGGCTCGTACGCCTCGGCCCACCAACCGTCGAGCTCCGAGAGATTCAGGCCGCCGTTGACAAGCACTTTCATCCCGCTCGTTCCACTGGCTTCCCAGGGCCGCCGTGGCGTGTTCATCCACACATCAACGCCCCGCACGAAGTGCTCGGCCAGGAGCAAGTCGTAGTCCGCGATGAAGATCACCCGTTCGCGCACCTCGGGGCGACGAATGAACTGGATCCACATCCGGATCAGCTCCTGCCCGAGGCGATCGGCCGGATGCGCCTTTCCCGCGATGACGAGCTGGACCGGGCGGTCCGCGTTCGTCAGGATCCGGAGCAGCCGGGCCGGATCGTGGAGCAACTGGTTGGGACGCTTGTAGGTGGCGAACCGCCGCGCGAATCCGAGCGTGAGCACGGCGGGGTCCAGGCCCACGCCGACCGCCGATGCCTCGTCCGGTGGTAAGCCCATGGAGGCGACCTGCTGCGCGATGCGCTCACGGGCGTAGTCGACGAGGACCTTGCGCGCGGCGGTCCGCAGGGCCCACAGCTCGCCGTCGGACGCGCGCGCAACGTCCCGCTCGATCGTCGTCAGAGTTTGGCGCCACCGCTCGGCGCCGCAGGTTTTCGTCCACAGCGCGTTGGCCGCCGCGGACTCCCATGACGGGGTGTGCACGCCGTTGGTGACATAGGCGACCGGAACCTCGATGTCCGGCCAACGAGGAAAGAGCGACTGGAAGATGCGCCGGCTCACCTGGCCATGCAGGCGGCTCACGCCGTTGACCGCGCCGCTGCCCCTGATGGCGAGATACGCCATGTTGAAGGGTTCATTCGGGTCGTCCGGATTCTCCCGGCCGAGCGCCAGCAGGTCGCGCAGGGAGACGCCAAGGTGCTCCTCGGCGTACTCCCGATGAAAGCGCTCGATGAGGGTCGGGGAGAAGCGGTCGAAGCCCGCCGGGACCGGGGTGTGGGTGGTGAAGACGTTTCCCGCACGGGTGACCGCGAGCGCCACGTCGAACGGGTGCCCGGTGTCCTCCATGAAGCTCCGGGCGCGCTCCAGCACGGCGAAGGCCGCGTGCCCCTCGTTGAGATGGCAGACCTCGGGCTCGAGCCGGAGGGCTCGCAGCAACCGCCAGCCCCCGATCCCGAGCAGGAGCTCCTGCTGCAGCCGCAGCTCCGCTCCGCCTCCGTACAGCTCGCTGGCGATGCCGCGGATAGCAGGCGGGTTGGCCGGGTCGTTGCTGTCCAGGAGGTAGAGCACCACGCGACCGACCTGGACCTGCCAGGCGCGGAGCCAGACCTTCTGGCCCGGCAGCAGGACCGGAAGGCGCAGCAGGTCACCGCCCTCATTTCGCACCGGGGTGATCGGTAGCTGGTCGGGATCGTTGTAGGGGTACAGCGCCTCCTGGCTGCCGTCGGCGGCGATCACCTGGCGGAAGTATCCCTGTTGATACAACACGCCGACGCCGATCACTGGCACCCCGAGATCGCTGGCGGCTTTGAGCTGATCGCCCGCGACGTTGCCGAGACCGCCGGAGTAAATCGGCAGGGCCTCGCTGAGCGCGAATTCCATGCTGAAGTAGGCCACCCGCGTGAGGGGCGACTGCCGGTGTGCCTGCTGAAACCAGGCCGCCTGGCTCAGATATTGATGTCGCCGGTCGATCAGGTCTTTCACCCGCTCTCGGAAATCCGGTCGCGCCAGGAGGTCTTGAACTCTGCTTGGGGAAACCGTCTGGAGCACGACCCAGGGGTTATGGGTCAAGGTCCAGAGCTCGGGATCGAGCTGGGCCCACAGGTCGTCAGTGCTGCGGTTCCACGACCAGCGCAGGTTCAGCGCGAGCTCGGTGAGCGCCTCGATCCCGATGTCTTGCGTCCCGCTCATGACGAGAGCCCTCCTCTTCTTCGAGTTTCAGACATCGGCCTAAGGGCGCGCCTCGGTCCTCGACATCGTCGTGACGCGGCCCCTCGTGCCACACGGGAACGGTGGGCGCGGTGGGCCGGCGGCCCCCGACGGTTAGACCTTTGTAGGATGTGGGGGGCGCCCCCGGGCCCTGCCGCGAGGCCGGCGACACATCTTTACCGCGTCTATCGGCCCATCGAAGCCGGAGGAGACACCACGCCAGGCACCGGTGTTGGTGGCAAGGGCGGGGGCGGCGGAGGCGCTGCGAAGGAGGTCCCGCGCGGGGACGGCAGCGCCGCCGCCGGGATCTGGTTTCCCTTGGCGTACATGCACTGCTCGTAGGCGTTGTTGTATCGCTGTTGAACCTGGTGGGCCGCCGTCTCCCCTGCGCCGGCGCCCACCGCCGTACCCGCCAGCAGTCCACCGCCCGCCCCGACCGCGGCCCCGACGCCGGGGTGGCCCGTGGCGGCACCGATGGCGGCGCCCAGCCCGGCACCGAGGAGCGTGCCAAGGACCCCGCTCTTAGCCGTGCTCGACCCTGCCGCCTGCTGCGGCGTGGTCCCGGTTTGCACGGACGCCCACTGGCGACAGACGGCATCGTCGGCCTGGAACTGATCAAACGACTTGCCCGTCCCGGGCAGCACCATGACGCTCGGGCCGAGCGGCACCGTCGCGCAGGCACCGAGGGAGAGGGTGAATACCAATGCGAGGACTCCCGTCCGCATCTGCGCGTCCCTCCCCATCTACGGAGTTGGAGGTTTGGTCCCCGGGACGACCTGCATCCAGCCTTTGGGACACTGAGAGACGTAGGGGTAATACCCCTTGGGATTCTCGCAGTAGTACCAGTACGACTCGGCCGGGGGGGCCTGTTGTGGCTGCACGTAAACCTGGGCCGGCGGCGACGGCTGGACGACCACCGGCGGGTAAGTCGGATACGGATACGCGTACCAGAACGGGTCTGGGCCGATGAACACCCGCGGGCCGACGAACACGTGCGGGCCGTGGAAGCCGTGGACGGCAACCCACGCCTGGGACGGTGCAACGCTCACGACAAGCACCACGACCGCTAGAAGGAAGCCGAACCTTAGCCGCGCCACCTGTCCCTCCTCCCACCCTACCCACTCTTGAGACGGCCGGGTGGGGTGGCTCGTTGCATGCGCGCTTCTCTTCCGCAAGAACGCGAAAGCCGCGCGAATCGCGAGCCAGCGCTTACGGACGTTCCCGCGGCGACGCGGAGGCGCGCGGCACGGCTTCGGCCAGGCGCGAGGTTAGCGGGGACACGTGAGAACGGCGTGAATCGGTCGTGAGAAATCTCTCATGGGAGCGGGGCCTGGTCGGGCGGCCCGCTCCTGTGGCCACTGTTCCCCTGCCACCGTCTCTACCGCCGGGGCGCGTGGTGCCCGTGACGAGCCTCCATCGTCAGAACGACGCGAAACTCCGCCTTCCCGCTCATCATGCGCGCGTAGGCTTCATTCACCTCTCCCGTGCCCGGCTGCGGAATCTCCCGCTCGGCGATTTCGAAATCCGCCCCCGCCCTCGGTACCTGCGCCACCCTCATCTTCGCCATCGCCTCTCTCCCCTCTCGATCAGCAATCGACGACCGGCGCTGGCCGGGCCTCTAATTCGAGCCATAGGCATGCACTTCCTTCAAGAGCCTCTCGATCTCGTTCAACATGGGCATCATTTTCCCCCTGCGTGTGGCGTCTGCCGGCATTTTCTTGGCCTCGAGGCTCCCTTCCAAGTCGGCGACCATTCTCTTGATCTTGAGCAGCTCATCCATGAGCTGCTCATGGGACACCTCGGCGTAGATAACCGAGCTCGACAGGACTGGAGCCACGGCGGGAGTGCCGACGAGCATCACGACGGCCAGCAAAAATACCCGAGAAAATGCGTGTCATGGGATCCCTCAGTCAGTGAGTTGACGACTTCCGTCTTGTTCTCCGGCGTCACGATCACGGTCGGCGCCGGAGCCTTCGAGCTCGTCCGAGCCGCCGCGCCACGAATGGCGCAAGCGCTTCTCGGGCTCGACCTGAAGCACCTCGTCATGGAAGAGTTGGGCCTCGACCACCTCCAGCGACCCCACGTCCCGCGCTTAAGACGCGGCGCCGATGGAAGCCGTTGCGCCTGACATGAAGACTGCGAGACGTTTGCGGAGAAATAGTCGGCCGCGGTGGGCGCGCGACTTTGCAGTCGCTACTGTGATTCCCAGGGAGCCCGCGACCTCGGCCATCGACAAGCCTTCCACATCGTGCAGAACCACCACGGCGCGGTAATGGGCCGGGAGCTCGCCGATCGCCGAGTCCAGCATGGCCCGAAGTTCGGTCTGCACGGCTGGGTCGTCGATGCTCGCCGACCAGTCGCTGGTCGGACCGCTGTGCAGCCCATCCTCGTGGAATAAAGGGAGCACCTCGTCCAGCGAGATCTCGTCACGTCGGTTCGCGCGGCCACGTAGCTTCTCGTAGGCGGCGTTGGCGACGATCCGGTAGATCCAGGACCCGAGAGACGAGTCACCCCGGAAGGTCTCGATCTTTCGGATCACGCTCCAGAGAGCGTAATTCACGGTTTCCTCGGCATCCTGGGCATTACGCGTGATACCCATCGCCAGCCGATAAGCGCGACTGCCGTAGTGAGCGACGAGGCACTCCGCCGCCGTCCGATCTCTCCGCCGCAATGCGGCGAGGAGCTTGGCATCTCGATCGACCCGTATCGGAACCGCGGGTCGTTGAGGCGAGACCGCGTTGGTCGTCGCAAGGGTTGGAGACAGCAGGTTCATGTCTTGTCTCCTGACTGAAGACACTTCTTCAGCTCTTCCGATGTCTGGAGGATCGCGGATCGTGATCGTGAGACGGATCGTAGGCGGTCGCTGCTGAGGAGTCTTTGTCTCGGACTGATTCGTTGTGAAAACTCCTGAAGCGCTCCTCTGCAATCGACCGGCATGGACGGTGTCTCGGGCGGCGGATCTGTCACAAACCATTGAATTCGGTCGCTTTACGGTAATTCGGCATCGCCGAGCGCTGCTCGCCGACGCCCGGCCGATCGAACTCCGGGCACGCACGTTCGATACTCTCATGGTCCTCATCGACGCCCGCGGGACTGACCTCGGCAAGGATGAGCGACGCCCGCGCAATTTCTTTTTCGAGGGCGAATCCCGCGGGAAGGACCGCCCGTCTGAAGGACTGTCGGGAAAGCGCTGGAATTCGTGTACTCGTGTGGGAGAGGAGAGGGCGATGAGCGGGTTGCGATGGTGGGGACTTGCGCTTGGTTCCGCGATGGCGATCGCCGGTTGTGCCAGCGTGCCGACCGCGAGGACCGATGCGGCCGCTTCAGCCATCGACGATCCGTCCCTGTCGGCTTCCGCAACCTCCGAGGCAGCCGAAAGGGCGAAAGGTCTGACGCTGTCCCCCCCGGATCCTACAGAACGTCCACGGAACTCGTCCGAAATCGCTGAGGAGACCCTCATTGAGGACTACGACCCGTGGGAACCCTTCAATACGGCGATGTTCTCCTTCAACCGCAAGGTCGACCGCTACGCTTTGAAGCCGGTTGCGAAGGCGTGGGACAAGATCGTACCCGACCCGGTAGAGCGGAGCCTCAAGAGGGCCTTCGATAACCTCAGCATGCCGCGTCGCTTGGTGAATAACCTCTTCCAGCTCAAGCTCAAAGGCGCCGGTCAGGAACTGGCTCGGTTCGGCCTCAACACGACCCTCGGGGTCGCTGGTTTGTTCGACGTCGCCAAAGTTTTCGGTCTCGAGGCGAGCGAGGCGGACACCGGCCAGACCTTGGGCCGCTATGGCGTGGGGCCCGGGCCGTACTTGGTGTTGCCGTTTCTGCCTCCTCTGACGGCCCGCGATGGGATCGGCTTCGCCGTGGACGCAGCGCTCGATCCGTTCACCTACGTCATCTTCCCCGTCGCCGCCCTGGCGGGTACAGCGGTCGGGAAGCGCGTCGACGAGCGGGCGCTCAACCTCGATCTGTACGAGAACGTCGAGGAGAGCACCGTCGACCTCTACAGCGCAGTACGGAATGGGTATCTGCAACGGCGGCAGAAGATGATCGACGATAGCCGACCGGAGGTGCGCCGATGAAGCCTCTCCGTCGTGCCTGCCTTGTGCTGGCGAGCGCCCTCGCCCTCGTGCTGCTGACCGGTCGTGGCGCCACCGCCGGGCCGCCAACCGATCAACTGCGGGAGTCCATCGATCGGGCCCTCCAGGCCCTGGGGAATCCAGACCTCCGAAAGGAAATCAGGACCAGGGAACGGCGGGCCGCCCTCCGCGGGATCGCGAACGATGCCTTCGATTTCGACGAGATGACAAAGCGTGCTCTGGCGCGGCACTGGCACGGGCGCACGCCGGCCGAGCAGAAAGAATTCGTCCAACTGTTCGCCGACCTCATGGAGCGCTCTTACGTGTCCAAGCTCGAGCTGTACGCCGGCGAGAAGATCCGCTACACCGGCGAGTCGGCCGAGGGCGAGCTGGCGACCGTGCGCACCAAGATCGTCACCAAGCAGGGCACGGAGATTCCCGTCGACTATCGAATGCATAGGCGTGGCGACCGCTGGCTCGTCTATGACGTCGTCATCGAGGGGATAAGCCTTGTCGCTAACTACCGATCGCAATTCAATGCGATCATTCAGACGTCGACGTATCAGGATCTCGTGGCGCGGATGAAGACGAAAGCGGTTTCGGTCGCGGAAAGCGTGAAAGAGTAAGGGAGGCGCTCGCGCGCGCCGCACTGGCGCACGACTTCACCGACCGGACCCTGCCGGCTGGGCGCCCGCAGGGGCTCGCCGGATGATGCATGCGGCGATCCCTGATAGCCGATGCGAGATCGAACAGATGATCGTGGCCGGTGATCGCGTCGTCGTGCACTTGCACTTTCGTGGCCACTTCACCGGCCGCTTCAAGCAAACCCAGGGCCAAGGCCAGGCGATCGATTTCGTCGCCACCGACATCTACCGCATCGCCAACGGGCGCATCGCCGACAACTGGCACATCGAGGACAACTTGACCTTGATGCAACAGCTCGACCTGGTTGCCAAATGACTAGATCCGCAATGAAGGGCGTAGTCTCGTTCGCCGATGATAACGCCGATCTGGCCAGTGCGAATCGGCGAAACTTCCTCATGCAAGCCGGCACCACCGCCGGCATCCTGGCCGCCGGGATGGTGTTGAATGCGGCAACGCCCGTCAGGGCCGCGGCCGCCACGCGGGGCGGGCGGACTCAGCCGCGCAAGAGCCAGCGGGGGAAAGGCCCCTCGTCGGCCTTCTGGCCCGAGCAGATCAAGCTGGACTTCGACCAGCTCTACGAAGAGGCCGGCCGCCGCCGCCGCATGATGGCGGTGAGCGCGCACGACCGCATCAGCGGTACGCCGCAGATGGTGCGGGTCTGGGACGCGTTCCTGCACTACGCCAAAAGCCGGCCGGGAGTGGCGTTCCTGCGCAAGGACGAGATCACCCGCTTCGTGCTGCAGAGCCCGCTCACCCTGCGCGAGAGCGAAACGATCTGATGATCGGCTCCTCCCAGGGGTGACCCTGTGATCCTCTCCAGGGGAGAACGGGCTCGCTGTTAGTCTACAGGGTTCAAAATAGGGGGTCTCAACATGATCGATCGACGCACTTTCTCGACCATGCTTATCGCTGGTGTTGCAACCTCGCTTGTCGACGGTTCAAGGAGAGCTCAGGCTGAATCGATGGTCAGTGCCCGCAACGTCGTCCTGGTCCATGGTGCATATGCGGACGGCTCCTGTTGGTCCGAAGTCATTGGACGTCTTCTCCGTGTCGGCCTGAAGGCGACGGCAGTGCAGAACCCGCTGACCTCGCTTGCGGACGACGTCGCGGGCACGCGCCGCATCCTTGCGTTGCAGGACGGGCCGACGGTGCTCGTAGGCCACTCCTGGGCAGGAACCGTCATCAGCGAGGCCGGCGTTGATCCCAAAGTCTCTGCCCTTGTCTACGTCGCTGCTCGCGCGCCGGATGCTGGCGAGGACTATGCGGCACTGGCTGCCAAATTTCCTACGCCACCGGCAAATGCCGGCCTCGTCAAGTCGGGCGGCTTCGCCCAACTGAGCGAGGAGGCCTTCCTCAAGGACTTCGCCGGCGGCGTCGATCCAGCCAAGGCGCGTGTGCTCTACGCGGTTCAGGGGCGGATCGCCGACACGCTTTTCGCCTCGAGGACGACCGCAGCAGCGTGGAAACTCAAGCCTTCTTCGTATGCCGTATCGAAGCAAGATAGAACCACGTCTCCTGAGTTGCAGCGTTTCCTCGCAAACCGTATGCATGCGAAGACGATCGAGGTGGACGCCAGTCACTTGTCTCTTATCACTCACCCGCAGGAGATTACTGATCTCATCTTGAACGCCGCCGGCCGTCGCGGCTGAGGCACTCATCCTCGAAGGGCACTGCCCTACCTCAATCTCAATCATCACAGATCGGTACGCCTGTGATCGTGAAGCGCTGAGTGAAATCCTTATTTGTCCCGGCGTCGGTGGCGAGCGCGAGGTCGATGCCGGTGTAGCGGCGGATTTGACCCCGCCGGCCTTGGCCTTGCCCTCGTGGCCGGACTTGGGTGGATCCTTCATCTTTTCCTGCGCCACCGCGGTGACGGCGGCCAGCATGAGCACTGCGCTTAGCGACGCGACGATCCTTCGCATGGTGACCTCCTGATGCAGGGGAGATTCGCGACCTCCGGTCGTGCCGAGCACCGATCCCCGGTCATACGGCGACCGGCGCGTGCTGGCTGAGCACCGCAGCGATCTTCCGTCAGCCGTCGATCCTGCGCAACTCGATCTGCCCGCTCGCTACGAGGGTGAAGAGTAGGACCAGAGCCGCGTCTTCGCTCGGCAGCGAGCCGTAAATGATTACGCTCGTCCCGCTTCTCCGCTGGTGAGCGTCGGGAGACGGGTCTGGTGAAACGTCGTGAGTTGCGCGTTGGCGTTCATGATGCCATCGAGAGCGTCCGCGACGTTCCCCAGGTCGGCGCCGCGCACCATCATGTAGACGCGATCGTCCGGGATCCCGTGTAGACGCGATTGCCGATGCAGCCGAGCGACATCGTCGCCCCGTGCGCCGCGGCGGCGGGAATCGCCATGCACGTCGGGCGGAGCAGCGGCGGCATCGCTGAGGCCGCCCCGACGGAGCGAGCGGCTTCGCCCAGGTACATCACGGCCGACGCGCGGCACGCAACGATGACCACGTCGGGCGCGAGAGGGGCTTCGCCGAGCCGGGCGTAGACCACCGCGGCCGGCGTCCGCGGCGAGCGTGGGATCTGTGGGACCTCTTCCATCTTGACGTAGCCCAGGCCCGCCATCATGCCGAGCATCTCGTTCAGCATCCTGCCGCCATCGACCTGCGGGACGTTGTGCGTATGGGCGCCGATCGGGCAGTTCTGGTGATCCGCCGCCACGGTGTAGAACGCCCCCTGCCCCGCGGGCGCCGTGGCCGCGACCTTCCAGAAGGTGCAGCCCGAAGGCACCGACCCGTCGAACTTTCGCACGCCGGCCGGCGCGGCGTCGCAGAAGGTGATCGCAACGGGCGCGCGGTCCAGGTTCAGATGACGCGTCAGTGTTTGCTCGAGCTCATTCCAGTTCGGCATGGGACGACTCCGTTCGGGGTCGAGGGTCCGCGTCATGTCGTGGACAGCCCGCGATTCCCGCGGGGCCGCACGAGGTCCTGATCGAGCTCGTCAACGCGAACCACCAGACCCTCGACAAGGGGATCCTCACCTTCGTGATCCCGTAAGGGGTCGCGCCCTCGGCTCACCGCCCCTCTACGTAAACACCTCCTTCGGCAGCCTGCGGAACGGCGGAATCAGGACTCGAAGATTCCCCGCGGCATCGTCATGGACACCACCCAGTTCGGGACATCGACGATCTCGCTGATCTTGAGGTCGCCGGCAACGCTGCAGATGGCGTACGCCTCGTGCAGGCTCAGGCCCTGATCGCGCACCAGCCACTCGATCATCGCCCTCACCGCATGCTTGGCGTCCGACATCAGATCAGGCCCGACCCCGGTCGTTTGGTAGAAACCCTTGGCCCGCATCTCCGGAGTCAACGCGAAGTCACTCGGGTTGGCGAGGGGGACGATCGCCTGCGGTGACTCGATGATGGTGTTCTTGATGACCTTGAAGCGACAGGTGACACCCATCAAGGTCTCGATGGCGGTCACGCAGACCTCGCCGTCGCCCTGCGCCATGTGCCCGTCTCCCACCGAGAACTTCGCGCCCTTCACGTACACGGGATAATAGAGCTTCGATCCCTTGGTGAACTGCTTGATGTCGGTATTTCCGCCCATCCCGCCGCTGACGTTCGGCGGGACGGTTCGGTACATGCCCTTGCGCAGCGGGGCGACACCGTAGACACCCATGAATGGCGCGATCGGGATCCGGGCCTTCCTCCCCGTGTCCTTCCCCACGAAGCTCGCGAACCCGGTGTTCTGCCCCTTGCTGAACGTGAAGATCTGGACGAACGGCGCGCCCGTGTTGAATGGTTGACCGTCGGGGATGGCGCCAGTCACTTTCCCAGGCGTCGGATCGCTGAGCTGCGAGGCCTCGGTGAAGGCGTGGAACGGCGCGAGGATGTCGGGTTGCAGGCTTCCGAACAGGCCCAGCACCGGCCCGATGGTGACGTAACCGAAGTCGACGAGCGGCGCAACATCCAGGATCTCAACTTCGAGCATGTCGCCCGGCTCCGCGCCTTCGATGCTGACCGGCCCCGTTAGGGGATGGACCTTGGCGAGGTCGAGGGTGAGAATGCCGTCCGGCGTCAGGGATCTCGCCGCTGTCCCGATGTCGAGGGCATCCCGGCATAGAAACTGTACGGCCTCACCTTCCTGCACGGTGATGGCGGCCGGGATGTCCTGGTTGAAGCGGTTGTGCATTACTCTCGAGAACCCGTCGAGTGTTTTGGCGCCAGCCGCCCCCGGAGGCGCCTGCGCCACGACCAGATCCGGCCTGCCCACGCCAGCCGCCGGGACTCCTTCCGCGGTTGTCGCCAACCTCGTGCCGACGCCGGCCACCGCGGCCGCAGCGGCCGCACCCAGAGAGATCTGCTCGATAAACGTTCTCCTCGAGATGTCTGAGTGAACGAAGCACACGGCGCACCTCCTCGGTAGGCGGTTGATCAGGAGTCTGCTCTAGAGCCCGCTGTCGGCCTTGCTCACGTGTTGGGCAAGCGACCCTCCTTTCACCGTGTCGCAGGAAGCACAAAGCCCCGGGCGACCACCTGGTGGTCACGTCGGGGCTTCTGCGACCCGCGAGCCATGCGGCCCTCCCAAGGGTGGGAGCCGACTTACAACCTCACCGTGATCACGCCTGCCGCCTCTATAGGAGACCGCACGGTCAGAGTCAAGCGCGATTCGCAGCGTGGTGGAGGTGGAGGACCTGCCGCCGTCACGCTCGAGGCGTGCCCGCCCCTCGCCTACCCGAGAGCCCGGGGCGTCTCACGCGGTCACGGAGCCGGACAGCTCGACAACCGAGGCCGGCCTCTTCAGGCATTTTGGAGATCCATCACGCCACTCTCCTTCCTCAGGCGCCCGCCTTGAGCGCCTCGGCCTCGTCGCGACGGTTGAGCTTGACCAGAAGTTCCGCGAACTCGCTGAGCAGTCGAACCGTCCGTGGATCCTCCGTCCCGAGCGACGTCAGGTAGATGGAGAGCGCACGCTCGTAGAGGTTCTTGGCCCGAGCATACTGACCCTGACTGGCCACCGCCTCCGCCGTGGAGGCGAGAGCGGCGCCCAGATGGATGTCCGAAGGGCCGAAGGCCTCCTCCATGAGGAACGCCAGCCGCGCGTAGAGAACCTCGGCCCGGTCGAACTTGCCGAGCGCGCGGTAGACGTCTGCAAGATTGGCCAGCGGCCCGACCAGCCGCAGGTCCTCCGGCCCGAGAGCACGCTCGAAGAGAGGGAGAGCTTGCTGGTAGAGCAGCTCCGCCTCCTCGTAGGCGCCGCGGTCGGAGGCGTCCTGGGCCCTCAGCGCGAGCTGGAGCCCGCGCTGCCCATCGTTGAACCGGCTCCGTTGAGCGGCTTCTTCGCCCGATCCAGTGTCGCTCACGAACTGACCGAACGGCGTTGGCGTGAGGGCGGGGGCGGCCGGTGGGAAGCAGCCAAGCACAGCCAGAAGGGCGAGCAGACCCGCAACGCGGGCCAGCACGCGATCGCGCAATCGGGTGGATTCTGTTTGTCCGATCATGAGTCGGTTCCTCCGCTCGTTCTTGGTTCTATCCACTAGCCTTAAGAGGTCCGGCGAGCGGGAAAGGGATTCACGAACACGTCAACCTGCCCGCGCTCGGCAAGTGCGAGCACTGCGGAGACGGCCGTGTCGCGGCGTTTCAGTGACCTTTGGGTATGAGGGGAAATCCAGTCACCACGACAACCAAGACGAACCAACAGCACCCAGTGATGACCTGGAAGTGCGGATCGCTCGAGTCGGAGCGTCTTGGCTCATGCGGTCGGTTTACTTCATAGCACCTTCATAGCCAACCGGGGCGCCGACCGAGAAGCCTGCTTCGGGCTCAGCAGGCGCGCCGGAGCACCGACGGGCGGGACGAGTCGCGATACGGCGCCAGCCGCCAGCGGCCGTAGGCGACGAACGCAGCGAGGAGCGCCACGACCAGGTTCATCAGCGCCACCGCCACCATACCGCCCACCCACGTGAGGACCGTCGCTCCGATCATGATGATCACCAGCCCCGCCGAGGCCAGCGGCGTCAGGCCGGGGCGGATGCGCAGGAGCCCGGGGAGGACCAGGCCGAGCGCGCCGAGCACTTCGGCCACGCCGAGGAACCTCAAGAACCAGCCCGGCAGCGCCACCGGCCCTGCCATCTGGTCGAGCGGCAGGACCAGTTTCGCGCCACCGGCAAACAGAAAGAGGGCCGCGAGCAGCCCCTGAACGATCCACAGCGCTATGTTCATCGTCGACCTCCCGCGCCGATATCCATCTGTTACCTCACCACTCTGACTGTGTCGCTCTCGACCGTACATACATGAACGATGTTTTGACCAAAAACATCAGCCGCCCGATTTCCCCTCCTGCAGGGCCTCAAGCTGGTGCGCCTCGTCCCGGGTCAGCGTCGGCATCAGCTCTCGTTCCGCCTCCTGGTCTCCAGTGGGATGCCCGCACAAGACGCAGAGGCTCATGGGGCAGGGATGACCCCGACGCCGTTCATGCCCTTAAGAGGATGCTGCCTTCAGGATGGTTTCCCTTACCCGGAGACCGCTCCGCCGCGGTACGTCGGCCGACCGCCAAGCAGAAGGTCATTACATGCGGCTACACATTACCACGTACCATCGTGAATCTGGCCGGCTTCGGCTGGCGCCTCAAGCGGCACGAGGCAACGTGGACGTCGCGTTCGAAGTGATCGGAAGTTAGAACCCCCGAAGGAGAAGAACATGCGTAATTCCCCCTCGACAGGTCCTGCCCTGCGGACCTCGCAAAGGTGGAAACAATCCTGCGGGATGATCAGACCATCACCATGCTCGTCAACAATGCCGGCATTGGCTCAGTCGCGCCGCTGCTGAATGCGACGTCGAGGAGATGGACGACATCATCGCCCTCAACATCACCGCGCTCACGCACCTGACCTATGCCGCCGCGCCTGCATTCGTCGCGCGTGGCGCGGGCACGATCATCAACATCACATCGGTGGTGGGCATCTCGCCCGAGACGCTCAACGGTGTCTACGGCGCGAGCAAAGCCTATGTCATTGCGCTGAGCCATTCGTTGCAGCACGAACTCGCGGACGGGCATCCGCATCCAGGCCGTGCTGCCGGGCGCGACCGCGACCGAGCTCTGGGATAAGGCCGGCTTGCCCCTCAAGGACTTGCCCGCATCGCCCTTACGATGGCGACGAATGGGCGCGTTTCGAGACCGCGCGCCGCGCCATCTCGAAGCGGTTCGGCAATTCCGTGCCAGCCCCCAGATACAGGACTGGTGCACCCGCCTCGGCTGATCGAACACGCCGAGCCCAACGAGAAATGCATGGCTGAGCAGGCCTTTGCTGAGTACGAGTTCACCGCGCAATCGAGCAAGACCGGACGCACCATCCACGAACTCTTTTCCGGGCATTTGGTCGCAGCGAACGGCAAGATCAAGCTTCTTCGCGAATCAGTCAACCTCGTTGAAGTTGCTCTCGGCGTCTTCCCCAATGGGCTCGCCGACTACAAGGTTCCGGCGGAACACAAGGCATAGTGCAAAGGGACGGGGCCCTGTTCGGCGTCGAGTGACACGACGGCGGCTCGCTGGGTCTACGAGATCGCGGGCTCGCGCGGCGACGCCGAGTTCGAGCTCGTCGACATCAAGGATTACGATCTCCCGCTGCTCGACGAGCCGGTCTCGCCGATCCTCGGCCAATACTCGAACGATCACACGAAGGCATGGTCGGCCAAGATCGCATCCTTCGACGCGTTCGTCTTCGTGACGCCCGAGTACAACCATGCCACGTCGGGCGCGCTGAAGAACGCGATCGACTACCTCTACAAGGAGTGGAACAACAAGGCGGCGGGTTTCGTCGGCTACGGCGGCGCAGGTGGCACCCGAGCCGTCGAACACCTTCGACTCGTCATGGGAGAGCTGATGGTCGCGGACGTCCGCGCGCAAGTCGCGCTCTCGCTCTACACCGACTTCGAGAACTTCAGCGTCTTCAAACCGGCACCGCATCATGAGAAGTCGGTTCACGACGTCCTAGATCAGGTGATCGCGTGGGGCGGGGCGCTGAGGTCGCTGCGCGTTCGGTTTTGAAATGACTTCCAGTGACCGACGGGAGCCCGGGCGCGTCTCATGCGGTCACGGAGCGCCGAGCCCGCACACTCCGTGACCGCGTCCACACGTTCTACGAGGCCGGAACCGGAATCCACGCTTCCGGACAGCTCGACACATACGGGTAGTAGGCCCCATAGCTCGGGCAGTAGTACCAGTAGGTCGACGACGGAGGGGAGTACGTGTAGGCGGGTGGGTAGTCGTACGGCGCGAAGTAGAACGGCACGCCGATGAATACCCCGCCATGACCCCTTCGGTGGAAATCATGGCGGCCGTCGAAGCCGTGGTGCCCTTCGAATCCATGATGACCTTCGACGTGCCCGCCGGCGGAATGTCCAGAGAATCCATGGCCGCCATGCCCCGCGACGGCATAGCTGGGTGATGCGGCGGCAAGAACGATCGCGACCCCGACGAGAGCGATCGATGAAAGCTTTCTCATGACGTCTCTCACTTTCAACGTGTTGGACGCTACCGGATGAGGGAGCATTCAATGAACCTTATCGGCGCGCCCCCGCGTCCCAAGAGAAGGATGGAGGAGGTCGAGAATGACGCCCCCGATGCCTACGAAATACCCTCATGGGCGCTTGCCATCCTCTTCTGGCGCAAGGTCCTTGCGGTAGAGAGCAAAGGAATCCCGGGAACTCGAGGCCCGCGGCATGACCACGACCTCGCGACGGAGACCTACTTTGGCGACCTGAACTCAGCCGAAGGAGACCCCGGGAACACCCTCACCTCTATGGCGCCGGGACGGCCGTGCGGTTCCCCGGGACGATCTGCGGCTGGTACGCAAAGACCTCATGACTGGTGGCGTCCACACGCACCTTCAGCCGGTGCACGTCATTGGTGCCGTTCGCTGCGTTGTCGCCGAACGTTTCGACGCGCGTGAAGTTCTCGATCGCGCAGGGCGCTGAGGAACTCGTGATAGCCGTCGGGCTGGCCGTCGGTTTCAACAAGCGTCTTCGGGTCGCGTAGCGGTGCCCGCGTCCCGTCGGTCAGGTCCCAGCCGAGGTTGCCCTGCGCGATGAACATGACCGCGGCCGCGCGGCGGGTCTGCGCCACTTGAAAGGTCGCCTGCATCCACGCCATGTTGGCCAGGTTGCGCGCGGCGTACTCGGCTGGGTCGGGCGCGGTGTCGCAGAGGTTGTTGCCGCATGCCGCGGGCGATTTGCGTCACATGCCGACGGTTTTCCGGATGCTCCCCATGTGCTCGTCAATGTGCCCGAGCAGGCCGAGCATGATGAGCTGCTCGGCCGTCATCGGGGGCGCGTCGGTGAACACCGTTCCGCTCTTCGCTAGCTGATCGTCGTTCAGGCCCCAAACCACCGCGAACGCCCTCGCCGCACCGTTCTGGAAGAGCGCGAGCGTCTCCGCCCGCCTGCAGCCGGCGTGCTCCTTCGCATGCTGGGCGTTCATCCCGTCCAGCATGGCCCGCGTGAAGGTGCCGCGTGACGGGCTCCCGGACACGAGGCCGGTCACGATGCCTGCCACCGCCTCCAGCCCCCCAGCCAGATGGTGCGCGGTCACGCCCACGGTCCATCTCTCCGCCGCGGTCACCTTCTTCCAGTCCGCGTCACCAAGCTTCTCCAGCGTCGCCACGGCATCCCGGGCCTTCTCCTCGAACTGCCTCGCCAGCGCCTCCGTCTTCGCTCCCATGGATGTCCTCCCTTTCTCGTCCGGCATGCAACCGGCACCGCCGGACTCTGCCTCTACTGATACGTCGAACGAGGCCGGCGGAAATCGACATTGGCCGGTGCCACCCCGCGCGTGGCGCCTCAGCGGCACAGGCGCTGCCGCGACCTACCCTACCTGAGTGGCCCACCGCGCTGCGGCTATGCTCCAACTCGTCAGGAGAAGTCGCTCGGAAGCCATGCGTCGTGAGATCTCCAGTCCCGCAGTTACGCCACGACAACCACGACTTCGCTCAGCCCTTGTTGTACTCGTCGTGGCGGCGCCACCAGACGCCCGTCTCGTTGCGCCCCTTGGGGGCGCGGTCGAGCCACTGGAACATGCCCCAGAGGCCGTCCACTCCGCGCGCATAGGTGGAATAGGTGTGGTAGACCACGCCGTCCTCGAGCGCGAACGCGCTCATGCCCGGCCTCTCGCGCGTGTACGTGGCCACGTCGGTTCCGGTCATGGCCGCGAAGGCGACAGGCCCCTCGGCAGCGGCTTCCGGCTTCGCGTCCAGCGCGTGGCCGCCGCGCTCGTAGTTGTATTCGACGGCCCCATCGCGCTGTTGCTCCTCGGTGAACCAGACGTTGAAGTCGAGGTTGAAATCGCCGCCGAACGAGGACGCCCAGGGAAACGTCCACCCCATCCGCCGCTTGTACGCCTGCAGCTTCGCGAGCGGCGCCCGCGACACCGCCGCAAGCGTGACGTCGTGGTTGGCCAGGTGGACGACGAAGCCGTCGAACCCGTCCGCGATCGCCGAGCAGGACGGACACCCCGCCGTGTAGTCGGGCCCGAACATGAAGTGGTAGACGAGGAGCTGCGAGCGCCCTCGGAAGAGGTCTGCCAGCAAGGCGCTCCCCTCGTCGGTCTCGAATCGATACTCCTTGTCGATCCGAACCCACGGCAGCTCCTGCCGCCGCCGCGCCAGCTCGTCGCCGCGCCGCGTGACCTCCTTCTCCGCCTCGAGCAGCTTGAGCCGCGCTGCGAGCCACTCTTTACGTGTCCCGGTCATGTGCTTCGTCATCGTTCTTCTCTCCTTCCTTCGGGTGTCCTTGGCGTCCCGGGCCTTCCCTCGAACTGCCTCGCCGGTGCCTCCGTCTTCGCTCCCATGGATGTCCTCCCCCGGAAACGCTCTCGCGGTCCCGGCTCCTCACCGCAGCCCTTTGATCTTCTCGGCCAGAATGCCGGTGAAGTGCTTCCAGCCCTCCTCGTGGCCGCGGCCCATCTCGTCGTCGGGGAGCCCGTTGTGCGTCAACACCAGGTCGGTGGCGCCGCGGGACGGCGTCATCTCGACGGTCACCCGGGACTCGAGCCCGCGCGTCGCTGCCGACATCCACGTGAACTCCAACAGCCGCGGGCGCTCCACGCGCAGGTAGCGGCAGTAGTGCGCCCACAGACGGCCGGCATGGTCCGCCTCCCAATACCAAAGCTCGTCGACCGCGGCCTTGCGCAGAATGGCCCGGTGCGGCTCGAGCCAGCGCCTGAACAGGTCGGGTTCGGCCCACGCGTCGAAGACCTCTTCGGGCGAAGCTTCGATCCGGCGGGGGACCGTGATCCGGAGGAGGGGGGTGGTCGGGCTCGTTCCGGCAGTCGGCATCGTCAATCTCTCTTTCTGTTCGCTTTGAGGAATGCCTCGAGCTTGTCGAGGCGGTCGCTCCAAAACCGCTCGTAGCGGGAGGCCCAGCCCGCGATGCGCCGGATCGGCTCCGGATCGAGGGCGATATGGTGCTCGCGGCCTGCCCGCGTGCGCCGCACCAGCCCGGCGCGCTCGAGCACCTTCACGTGCTTCGAGACGGCGTTGAACGACATGTCGAAGGGCTGGGCGAGATCGGTTACGCGCGCGGCGCCCTTCGCCAGCTGTTGGACGATCTCTCGGCGCGTCGGGTCCGAGAGCGCCGCGAAGGCGAGGTCGAGAACAGGGGTCATATATTCAACCTGTGGGTTGAATATAGCAGCGGGCGCGCCCTTGTCAAGCGATCGGGGTGACCCCTTGATGAGAACCCGCCCGGGAGCTCGCCTCTGCAACTCATGTGGTGCCGGTCTCGAGCTCGCGGCCGGCGATCCTCGGCGCGCCGATACTACTCGGCGCTGTGTTCACGTTCTCGGCCGGGTGCGCAGTCGCTGCTATCGATCCGACTCCGCGAAAGGCTCTACACCGCGAGCGACATGAAGGCGTCTTCATAATGAAGTCGCGCAGTATCTTTATCGCGGAGGCCGGCCGCGCTCGCCCGAAGAGTCGGCCGCATGGTTGAAGGCACTTCTCGAGACCGCCTCGCACATCGCCCGGAGCACGACATCCTGCGACCACGCGTCGCGGTCGCGTAGATGAAAATCAGAGTGGCTCACTGAGGGCCGAGCGTGGACCGTCGCGGGCACGTTTCGGGCACGTTTTGGCGCGCTGCGCGCTCCAGTTAATCCGGAGCATCGTCATGCGGTCTTCGCTCGCACAACGAGATCGACGTCACAGTCGAGAATCTGCAGCAAGGACACGAGTTGGTCGACGGACTTACGGTCATTCGTCTGATCCATGAGCCGATAGAACTGAGTCGCGGAAGTCCCGAGTCGGCGGATGATCTCACGCTTCGGTAAACGGCTGGCCGCGACTCGCTTCTGAGTCTCGAGCGTCAATCGGTAGAGGAGCTGGTCCCGCAAGTAATCAGGATCCTTGTTGTACTCAAGGACCTGCTCGATGTGGACCGTGCCCTCCCGACCCGATCTAAGCGCGTACGTGAAGGCTTCCGAGGCTAGCTCCTTGTCGATCCACACCCGGGCAATCGGATCGTCGTCTGTAGGTCTCTGATCTGCCTTCGCGAACGGGTAGACCAACTCTCCCTTCGACGTTCTGACCGCGAAGACCTTCCGTCGATTGTTGACCGTGACCGCCCGAATCTTCATAGCCGCCCCTCGTTCTCCAGGTCTCTTATAAGGTCCAGTAGCTTCAGCGACGCCGCGCCCATCATCGGCTTCTGGTGTCCCACTTCACCAAGAGCTTGCGGTTCCGATATACATGGACGTGTCGAGGTGGATGGTCGCTCTTTCACGAGATGAAGACATAACCACCGCGTCGAAGCTTCCCCACGCCTAAGTGTTACCTTCCACGGTAACGTTTGTCAAGCGCCGGCGCGCTGTCGATCAACGCGCAGTCCCGTACAGTGGACTTTGCTAGGATGCGTCGGCGACGAAGCGTCGGGTGCGGCTCTTTCTACGGCTCGTGCTCATGGGGGCGCCCGTCAGGGTTGGCGACGGCGACGGTGGCTCTCTCAGAACACCGGCACATGTTATCAATCTCATTTTTGGGCATGTTACGCCGTCGCCGCAAGAGCTTCTGTGAGTCTTGACCCGTCTGGGGAAACGCTGCCGGAAGACCGAAACGCGGTCCCTGGGGGAATCTGCCTGTTACAGCAGTTGGAGCGCCTTGAAGATCACCGCAAGGCCGAACAGGAAGAACAGTGCCGCTGCCGCGCGGCGTATCCAGATGATCGACAGTCGTGTCGCGAGATAGTTCCCTGCGAACACGGCGAGTGCGTCGGCCGCGAGCATCCCGAGCGTCGTCCCTGCCGTCACAGCGACGGGCGAGCCGAACCGCGCGGCGAGCGCCACCGTCGCAAGCTGCGTCTTGTCGCCCATCTCTGCCAGGAAGAACACCACCGTCGTCGTCACGAGCGGCCCCCAGGTGGGCCGTTTCGTGGGTTCATCATAAGTATCCGGGACAAGCGTCCAGACGCCGAAGCCGATGAAGCTGAGACCGAGAATCCATTCCACCACGGCCGTCGGAACGCGGCTTGCCGCCCACACCCCGACTGACGAGGCGAGAGCGTGGTTGATCGTCGTCGCAATCAGAATGCCGAGCATGACCGCCCAAGGGCGCCGATATCGGGAGGCCATCGACAACGCTACCAACTGAGTTTTGTCACCCATCTCGGCTAGCGCGACGACCATGAATGAGCTCAAGAGCGCCATCATCGCTCTGTGTGTAAGATGCAGCGCGGGCTACCGCAGTTGCGGCAGCCAATGGGAAGTCGCGATACCGCACGACGAGTAGCGCGGATGCACGCCGAACTCTTTGAAGGCGCGCGCCGCGATCCGGCCGACTACCTTGGAGTTGTCTTCGACGAGCATCACGACGAGATGGTGCTCGTCAGAGACGTTCCGTTCACTTCAGTGTTGGCCGCAATTCTAGCGTGCTTGCGGGAGGTGCTCGGCGCAGTCGTAGTGCTCGCGGGCGTCGCCGTCGTTTCGTTTACGGGGCGCGTGGAACGATAAGGATCTCGAGCGCCGCGCGCCCACCGGCTCCGGGATTTCGACCGGGCGCGGCGTTGCCCGGTCCACATAGACGTGGACGAAATGATCGTGCGCGGCCGCCTGCTTCTCCCCCACCTTGGAGATCTCTACCTAACGCGCTCGCGGCGCCACGTCGCCGCGCGGCTGTACACCCCAGGGGCAAGGTCAAGAGGGGTCGGCTCATCCTCCGGAGCGGCTGCGTCCCGCTTCCGCCCGCAGGAAGAAGCTGCCGGCCGTAACGACACGCTCGCCGGGCTTGAGTCCCGCGAGCACCTGGATCGAGTCGCCGAGGACAGGACCGAGCTTCACCGGACGTTCCGTGAAACGGGTGTCGTCGCCCTCCACCGGCACGTAGACGACACTGCGGTCACCGATCGACTGCACCGCGTCGCGCGGCACGAGCGTCACGCGCTCGCCCGACCCCGTCTGGAAGGCGAGGTCGACGTACATGCCAAGGCGGAGCTCCATGCTCCGGTTCGGCACTTCGACGCGCACCTTGGCTGTCCGCGTTGCGGGATCGACGCGTGGATCGATATACGCCACGCGCCCGTGCAGCACCGTACTCGCCGCGGCAGGAATCGTGACCACCGCGGCCGAGCCAACGCGCACATTCGCGAAGTCCTTCTCATAGAGATCGCCGATCACCCACACAGTGCTCAGGTCCGTCACGGTGAACAGCTCCTGCGCAGCGCCGACGACCTGGCCCGGGTTCACGGTGCGCGCAATCACGACGCCGTCGGTCGGCGCCGGCACCGTCACTTCGGAGACGACGTGCGAGGCGTCCGTCAGTCCCGAGATATCCGCGGGCGAGAGACCGAGGAGCAGGAGCCGCTGGCGCGCCGCCGCCACTTCCGTCTCGTGGCCCGTGTGGATGGCCGCGACCTCCTCCAGCTCCTGGCGGCTCGCCGCACCGAGCGTCGCGAGTTTCTCCGTCCGCTCGAGCTTCTGGTGATCCGCCTGCAGCATGGCCTGCATCGACAGGTACTTCATTTGCGCTTCGGCCAGCTCCGCGCTGAAGATGACGGCGAGCGGCTGACCGCGCGTGACCGCCGAACCAAGTTCGGCAGATACGACGCGCACGACGCCTCCGACGAGCGAGTTGACCTTCGTGTCGCGGTAGGCGTTCGACGTGACCGTCGCCGGCACCGTGACCGTCGACATCGCAGGGCCGCTACGGACGACAACCGCTTTGATACTGGCACGTTCAACGGCTTCCGGAGTGAGCGTGACTTCGACGGCCTCGTCGGTGGTCCCCCGGGCGGCGCCATTCCCCCCGCCGGGGCCAGCCATCCGCGGCGTGGCGTCCGGCGATCCGACGCCACGCGACGAAACGCCCGCCGTCCGATGAGATGCGCGCCGTTCGCTCCATATCGCGCCGGCCACCAGCCCGACCGTGATGAGTGTCACCGCGAGGAGCGCTCGGCCAAGGTGTCGGCGCCATTGGCGTTTGGGCCGCGGGGCTTCGTGTTCGGTCATGTCGTCGTCGCGTTCGTAGCTCATGAGACGCTCTTCGTCACTGCGCCGGCGACCCGACAGCGCGCTCCACCTCGACCGCAGCGTCGTACGCTTGCTTGAGGACGTCCGTGTAGCCGTTCTCGATCTCGATGTATCGCCGCTGCTCGGCGATCACGTCGAGGAGCGTCCCACGCCCCAGACCGTATGCCTGGCGTACCACGTCCAGGTTGCGCGCGGCGACGTCACGCACGCCGCGCTCGAAGACACCGAGCGCGCGCTGAGTCGCCTCGTACTGCGTGAACGCGGCCTCGACCTCCTGGCGGATCATGAGCGTCATGAACTCCTGCCGGCGCTCGGCGGCGCGCGCCTCCGCCGTGGCGGCGGCCACATTGCCCTCGTTGCGGTTGCGCACGGGAAGCACGATGCTGACGCCACCCCCGAAGTAGTGGAAGACGTCCTGGATGGGGCGTTGTGCACCGCTCGCCGTCAGGCCATTCAGCCCGAACCCGAAGTCCTGGCGCTGGTAGCCAACGTTGACGGTCGCATCCCACCGTCCGTCGGCTTGCTCCTTCCGGATCCGGGCGCGCGCCGCTGCGATGTCGGCGCGGCTGACTGCGAGATCCGGCCGGCCCGCCAGGGCACGTCGGGCTGCCTCGACCCGGTCAGTTGGAAGCGGTCCCGGGTGCAACTCCCCGCGCAGGACGAGTGGTGCGTCGGGCGCCATGCCGGCCAGCGCTCTGAGCTGGAGCGTCATGATCTCCACCCGGCTCGCCAGCATCTGCCGGCTCGCCTCCAAGCGGTTGACCTCGACGAGCTGCAGGCCCTCGTCGACCGAGGGTGACGCGCCCTGGCCGACGCGGCTGCGTACGAGGCCCAGGGCGTCGCGGTTCACCGTCAGCAGGTCGTCGGTGACGGCGAGGTTGCGCCGGGCCGCGAGCAGCTCACCCGCCTTCGTCCGGACGTCCGCGCGCAGGCGCCGCTCGACCTCCGCCACCTGGGCACGCTTGATGTCGAGTTCTCGCTCCGCCACGGCGACCCGACCCTCCTTCCGGCCATTGAGATCGAGCGGCAGCGAGAGGCCAACGGTGAGGTTGTTGTCCGGCGACAGCGCCTTCTGGCCGCCGAGGTCGAGCATCGGGTTCGGGCGGAGACCGGCCTGGCGCACCCGGCCAACCGCGGCGTCCGCGTCGGCGCGCACCGCCTTGAGATCGGGATTGTCGGCGAGCGCCCGGGCGACCAGCTCGTCGACGGTGATCTCCGTCGCCGGCTGTGCGAAGACAAGGCGAGCCCCAACCACGACCACGCCAGTGACGATGAGCAACACGGCATGTCTGGCGCGCATGGCGCTATCGCACCGGAATCGAGAACTTCGCCGAGCCCTTGCCCAGGGGGCCGTCCCACGTCACCGTCACCTGCCGCGTCCCCCGGTCCGGGAACTCGATCGTACCGCGATAGCGGCCCGCGCCCTCGCGCGTGAGCGTCGCGCCAGCGACCATCGGTGCCATCCCCGGCATGGCCATGCTGGTGTTGAGCGACACCTGGCCGGCGTCGACCGGCTTCTTGTCCTGCGCCGACGTGAACGTGAGGACGAAGTCGTTCTTCGCTGGCTTCCACTGCCCGGACTCGCTCTCCAGCGTCACGACCACATCCTTGACCTTCTGCGTGCGGATCGGCTTCATGTCCGCCGCCGGCGCGGATTGGACGCCCGCGGTCATCAGAGCGCCGACGGCCACGATCACGAGCAAAGCCTTCGCCATGTCATCCTCCTTGTTGTCGCCAATCCGCCGGCCCCATCGCCGGCCGGGGTTCGTGGTTGGGGTGATGGCCGCGTGCGTCACGCTCCACGCGGCGGAGATCCTGCTCGCGGAGCCAGGAGAAGATCACCGGCGTGACGATCAGCACGAGCCCGAGCGAGCTCACCATGCCGCCCAGCACCGGGGTCGCGAGCGGCTTCATGACCTCCGCCCCGGTCGAGTGACTCCACATGATCGGAAGCAGGCTGGCCACCACCGTGCAGACCGTCATGACCTTTGGGCGGAGCCGCAGAAGCGCCCCCTCCTTCACGGCCTCGAGGAGCGCCTCCCGCGTCAGGCGCCCACCGAGATCCTCCCGCTTGCGAGCGACGGCTTCTTCCAGGTAGATCACCATCACCACGGCCGTCTGCACCGCGGTCCCGAACAGCGCGATGAAGCCGACCCAGACGGCGACGGAGAAGTTGTAGCCGAGGCCATAGAGCAGGTAGATCCCGCCGGCCAGCGCGAACGGCACCGCGAGCAGCACCTGGGCCGCGTCGAGGAACGAGCGATACGTAAGGTAGAGGAGCAGGTAGATCACCAGGAGCACGATGGGAATGACGATCTGCAGGCGCTGGCGAGCCCGCACCTCGTTCTCGTACTGCCCGCTCCACTCGACGTACGAGCCGGCTGGAAGCGACACCTTCTCGGCGATCACCCGGCGCGCCTCGTCGACGAAACTGCCGACGTCCCGCCCGCGCACGTTCAGCAGCACGGTCACCACCAGCAGCCCGTTCTCGCCCGAGATCATCGAGGGGCCACTGACGCTCCGGATGTCGGCGAGCTGCGCGAGCGGGATCTGCGTGCCAATCGGCGCCGTGACGAGGACGCTGCCGAGCGCCTGGGCGCTCGTCCGGTACTCCGGCGCATAGCGCACGCGCACGGGGAAGCGCTGACGGCCCTCGATCGTCAGCGTCAGATTCGTCTCACCGACCGCGGTCTCGACCACGTCCTGGATCGCACCGACCGTGATGCCGTAGCGCGCCGCGGCCTCGCGATTCACCCGGATATCCAGGTACGGCGCTCCCGTCACCTGCTCCGGGTACACGTCGGCCGCCCCCGGAATCTGGCGGAGGGCATCCGCGATGGCCCGAGCGCGCTCCTGGAGCACGTTCAGGTCGCTGCCGAACACCTTCACGCCGACCTCGGAACGGATTCCTGTGGTCAGCATGTTGATCCGGTTGATGATCGGCTGCGTCCAGATGTTGGAGACCCCGGGCAGCGTGGTGGCCGCGTCGAGCTCGCCGATGAGCTTCTCTCGTGTCATGCCCGGCCGCCATGCGGCCTCCGGCTTCAGATTCACGATCGTCTCGGTCATGTTCACCGGCGCGGGGTCCGTCGACGTCTCCGCGCGCGCGATCTTGGCCACGACCGACGCCACTTCGGGAAACGCCTGGATCGCCTGGTTCTGCTTCTTCGTGATCTCGATCGCCTGGGTCAGAGAGATCGCGGGATCGGTCACCGGCATGAACATGAGGTCGCCCTCGTTCAGCGGCGGCATGAACTCCCTGCCGATCCTGGGCACGAGGGCGAAAGCCCCGGCCATGATGAGCGCGGCGACCGCGAGCGTCAGTCCGCGCTGCCGCAGCGCGAACGCGAGCACCGGGCGATAGGCCCACACCAGAGGCCCCATGATCGGGTTCGACGCCTCGCCGCGGACGCGCCCGCCGATGAGCAGGCTGCAGAGCACCGGCACCAGCGTGACCGACAGGAGGGTCGCGCCGGCCATGGCGAAGGTCTTCGTGAAGGCGAGCGGGTGGAAGAGCTTGCCCTCTTGCCCGGTCAGCGCGAACACCGGAATGAACGCGAGAATGATGATCGCCATCGAGAAGAAGATGGGGCGCCCGACGAGCCGCGTGGCGTCGACGACGGTCTCGGCGACACGACGGCGATCCCGCGGGTTCACCCCACGCCGCTCGATAAAGCGGAAGGCGTTCTCGGTGACGACGATCGCCGCGTCCACGAGCACGCCGATGGCGATGGCGATGCCGGCCAGGGACATGATGTTGGACGTGAGCCCGAGATAGCGCATGAAGAGGAACGCCGTCAGGACAGCCAGCGGCAACGGGATCGTCACGATGAGGACCGACCGGACGTGGAGCAGGAAGAGCATGTTCACGAGCGTGACGACGATCGTCTCTTCGATCAGGGCGCGCTTGAGCGTCTGGACGGCGCGCTCGATGAGCGCCGAGCGGTCGTAGAACGACACGATCCGCACGCCTGGCGGCAGCCCCGGCTCGAGCGCCCTGATCTTCTCCTTCACACGGTCGATGACGCCGACCGTGCTGACGCCGTAGCGCGCGACGACCACACCGCCGACGGCTTCCTCGGTGCCCTTGACGAGCGCGGCCACGCGGAAGGCGTCGCCGAGCTTCACGTCGGCGACCTGTCGCACGAAGATCGGCACGCCGTGCTCGGCGCCGACAACCACCTGCTCGAGATCGCGGACGCTCTCGATCAGGCCGAGACCGCGAACGACCGACCACGTCCCGCTCGCCTCGACGACGTTGCCGCCGACGTTGCGGTTGCTTCGCATGACGGCATCGACCACGGCGGAGAGCGGGATCCGGTACGCGCGCAGGCGGTTGGGATCGACGTCGATCTGGTACTGGCGCACGGTTCCGCCGATGCTGGCCACCTCGGCCACGCCGGGCACCGCGTTGAGCTGGTAGCGGATGAACCAGTCCTGTAGCGAACGGAGGTCGCGGAGGGATGTGCCCTGGCCCTCAACGGTGTACCAGAAGACATGGCCCACTCCCGTGGCATCAGGGCCGAGCGTGGGGACCACGCCGACCGGCAGCGACTTCGTGAGCAGGTTCAACCGCTCGAGCACGCGCGAGCGTGCGAAGTAGAGATCGACGTCGTCCTCGAAGATGACATTGATCATCGAGAAGCCGAAGGCCGACGAGGAGCGCACCACACGGACGCCGGGCAACCCCTGGAGGCTCACCGTCAACGGGTAGGTGATCTGGTCCTCCACCTCCTGCGGCGACCGCCCCGTCCAGTCGGTGAAGACGATGACCTGGTTGTCGGACAGATCGGGAATCGCGTCGATCGGCGTCGTCACGAGCGCCCAGTAGCCCCAGGCGCCGACGAGCACGAAGAACGCGATCACGAGGAAGCGGTTCCTCAGCGACAGCTCGATGAGCCAGTTGATCACGCACGCTCCTCCGGTGTCGCGGACGCGCACGCAGACCGGCGCGCACGGCGATCGACACCCTACCGTGACAGCGAAACGAACGTCAGGACGCTACGCGGGGAGGAGCGCGGACTTCGGCGGCGGTGTCAGGGGCGGGGCGCTGATGCGCGCCGGTTGCTGCGTTGACCGGGATTCGAGATAGGCGAGCGGTTGCAGAGCCGCGATGTTGCTAACCGTCGGCGCGACGATGCAGGACAGCACGCCGCACGGCGCCTCGCACATCGCGCCCATCATGGCGCAGCCGTCGAAGGCCATGGCCACCGGGCCGGAGACGAGCCACAGCACCAGGATGACGACGGACAAGAGCGGGCGGATACACCTGCGCATCGGCAGCCATCTTATCACGCGACCGGTCAGTGCAATGCCTCCTCGTTGTTCTGCCGGAAGGAGCCTAGCTCCCCGTAGTCAACACGTTTCGAACTCTTTGTCTCTAGAGGGCGAGACGTCGCAGCCGCAATGCGTTGAAGATGACCGAAACCGAGCTGAAGCTCATCGCCGCGCTCGCGATGATCGGATTCAGCAGGAGGCCGAAGACCGGGTAGAGCACGCCCGCGGCGATCGGCACGCCGAGCGCGTTGTAGACGAAGGCGAAGAAAAGGTTCTCGCGGATATTGCGCATGGTGACCTGGCTCAGCCGGCGTGCCCGGGCGATCCCTCGCAAGTCACCCTTCACCAGTGTGATATCGGCGCTCTCCATCGCCACGTCTGTACCGGTGCCCATTGCGATGCCGACATGGGCTTGGGCCAAGGCGGGCGCGTCGTTGATCCCGTCGCCGGCCACAGCCACTATGCGCCCCTCCGCTTGCAGGCGCTTGACGACGGCGCTCTTCTGATCGGGAAGCACCTCGGCCTCGATCTCCGTGATGCCCAGCTTGCGGGCCACTGTTTCCGCCGTCGCACGGCTGTCGCCGGTAAGCATCACCACCCGCACGCCGGACTCGCGCAGCAGCCGGAGAGCCTCCGGTGTGGATTCCTTGATCGGATCGGCAACCCCCACGAGTCCGGCGATCCGGCCGTCGACAGCGACGAACATTGCGGTCTGACCCTCCCGTCGGAGCGCGTCGGCTCGTTCGGCGAGATCGCCGATGGGGACGCCGAGGTCTTGTATCAGCCGGTGATTTCCGAGCACGACGGTTCGGCCTTCCACCCGGCCCGCCACGCCTTTGCCCGTGACCGACCGAAAGTCTTTCGCGGCCGATAGGGTCAGCTTTCTTTCCTCCGCCCCAGCCACGATGGCAGCGGCGAGGGGATGCTCGCTGCCGCGCTCGAGACTGGCCGCCAAGATCAGAAGGTCGGACTCCGCGTGCCCTGGCGCGGTCACGAGCGAGACAAGACGGGGCCTGCCTTCGGTGAGCGTGCCCGTCTTGTCTACGACGAGCGTGTCGATCCTTTCCAGGATCTCGAGCGCCTCGGCGTTCTTGATGAGGACACCGGCCATGGCGCCGCGCCCCGTGGCGACCATGATCGACATCGGCGTGGCCAGCCCGAGGGCGCACGGACAGGCAATGATGAGCACCGCCACCGCATTCACGAGGGCGTAGGTCATCCGCGGCTCCGGCCCGAGCAGGCCCCAGACGGCGGCGGAGATCACGGCGACCGCGACGACCGCCGGCACGAAGTAGGCGGAGACTGTGTCGGCGAGCCGCTGGATCGGCGCCCGGCTCCGCTGCGCTTCGCTCACCATGCGCACGATCTGGGCGAGCAGCGTGTCGCTCCCGACCCGCTCGGCTCGCATCACGAAGCCGCCGGGCCCGTTCACGGTGCCTCCCGTGACGCGGCTCCCGGGCGCCTTCTCCACCAGGATCGGCTCACCGGTCACCATCGACTCGTCGACGGCGCTGGTGCCCTCCAGGAAGACACCATCGACCGGCACGCGCTCTCCGGGACGCACCCGGAGACGATCGCCCGGCCGGACCTCGTCGAGCGAGACGTCGTCCTCGCCGCCGTCGTCGCGGAGGCGTCGGGCCGTCTTGGGGGTCAGGCCGAGCAGCGCCTTGATCGCGCTGCTCGTCTGGCTCCTCGCCCGCAGCTCGATCACCTGCCCCAGGAGCACGAGCGTGGTGATGATCGCGGCCGCCTCGAAGTAGAGCTCGACCTCGCCCCCGTGCGTGCGGAAGGATTCAGGGAACATGCCCGGCGCCAGCGCCGCGACAACGCTGTAGACGTACGCTGTGCCAGTGCCCAGCGCGATCAGCGTGAACATGTTCAGGCTGCGGTTGACGATCGACGCCCACCCACGCGCGAAGAACGGCCAGCCACCCCAGAGGACGACCGGCGTCGCCAGGACGAGCTGCAACCAGGCCATGAGCCGGCCCGACAGCGCGTGTCGCAGCGGCTGGCCGGGAAGCATGTCGCCCATCACGAACGCGAGCAACGGCACGCTGAGCGCCACGCTGACCCAGAACCGTCGGGTCATGTCCTTCAGCTCGGCGTTCTCTTCGTCGCCGGTCACCGTTCGTGGCTCCAGGGCCATGCCGCAAATCGGGCAAGAGCCAGGCGCATCGCGCACGATCTGGGGATGCATCGGGCAGACGTACTCCGTCCGCGTCATGGGCGCCTCGGCGCCGACGGGCTCGAGCGCCATGCCGCACTTCGGACACAAGCCAGGTGTCGGCTGCCGCACCTCCGGGTGCATGGGACAGGTGTAGGTACGCTGTTGGCTCGTCATGGCGGCTCGGATCTCTCCTAGTCTACGAGGCGACGCAACGCAAGTCGCATCCCTTCTCCAGCACCACGCGTTGATCCGCTCGGAGACATGCTCCTGTTCGTCAGCCGTGTCCTCAGATCACATCAAGCACACCCATCATCCCTTGGTCTTCATGCTCCAGGATGTGGCAGTGGTACATGCGCTGCCCCTTCATGTCCTGCCGAACCTTGAATCGCACCGTCTCCGCCTTAGCGACGTTCACGGTGTCCTTCCAGGCAAGATACGGGGCCTTCGTCTTGGACCCGTTCCTCTCGCGCTCGGTGACCTGAAACTGTGTGCCGTGCAGATGGAATGGGTGATCCATGTCCGTTGGGTTGACCACTTCCCACAGCTCGACTTGGCCGGCCTTGGTCGTCAGATCGACGCGCCCCATTTCGAACGCCTTGCCGTTGATCAGGAACTGCATCGCCATCCCGCCATCATTGCCGTCTCCCATGGTCATCCGTTCGCCGAACTCCAGACGCTTGATTACACCCGGCGTACCCAACTGCTCGATCTTGCGGAGCTTCGTCGGCAACACTACCGCCCTAACGGGAACGCCAGCCAGCGTCACGGTCAGCAGCGATAGCGTCTGGGATGGAGGCTTGCCGCCTCCCATCCACCCCCGCTCGTAGGGCAGTGTCTGAAGCGCCACCGTACGACCAGATCTGCCCCGGAACGTGACAATGACATCCGCTCGCTCGGCGGGGGAGAGCAGTACCTCCCTCAGACCGAGGACAGGGGCCTGCACATACCCGCCGTCGGTACCGATGAGCGTCATCTCGTGGTCTTCGAAGGCAAGCCGGAGGTATCGCGCGTTGGTCGCATTGTAGAGGCGGAAGCGGCACGTGGCGCCCGGCGCCACCGTCAGCACGGGATTCTGCTGACCGTTCACCAGGAGGTGGGCGCCCTCACGGCCATTCATCAGGTCGACCATATTGTCCGCAGGGATGGCACCCGTAGCGCTGAGCCGAAGATCTGTGATGAAGGCCATGATGTCGTGGATGTCTCTTGGCAGCGGATCACTCTTCGGATTGACGATGAATGCGCCGGCCAAGCCGCGGTACACCTGCTCGGCCGAGAGCCTGTGCGGATGCGGGTGGTACCAGTAGGAGCCCGCGCTGTCGGCGGGCAGGACAAATTCGTAGACGCGCCGGCTACCACTGGGGACCGGGCTCATGGGATTTCCATCCTGTGCGGCGGGGACCGGCATGCCGTGCCAGTGGATGGTCGATTCCTGACGGGGGATCTTGTTCTCGAACAGGATGCGCACCTGGTCGCCTGCGGTCGCTTCGATGAGAGGGCCCGGAATCATGCCATTGTAGGCCCAGAACTCGGTCTGCTGGCCAGCGCGGACGTGCAGGCGAGCGGGAACAGCAGTGAGCCTGGCTTCGAAGACCCCGGGTGTCTGGCTTTGGTTCACGAGCTTCGGCAGGGTGCGTAGGTGTTGGCCTGCGCGGGTAGTCACAGGCTGAGCCTGCCCGGTGCCGCCCACCGTCGGCATGTCGCTCAGGCCCCGCACCGCGGTCGTGTCGGCCCTGCTGTCCTTGGTGCTCCGGAGCGGGCCAGCCAAGCCAGTAGACAGCATTGACAGAATAAAATCTCGACGCTTCATGAACTCCTCCCCCTCCTGTACCGTCATGGAGTCGTTGAACGACGGCATCTTGGACGAGCCGTCAGGTCCGTAGGCTCTGCTCTTCTCGATCACGGCGCTCGGATTGATGACCGATTCGACGAAGTACTCCGCCCGTCACGTCGCGGGTCTTGCCCTTCGCTGTAGTCTGGAGCGTCAGAGTCTTCGCGGAGGCGTCGATCGCCTTTACCGTTCCTGCGATCGGCGCCTCGTCTGCGACGGCGGAGCCGGCACCCACGAGGCCGACGACAACGAACGCCACGATCACGGACAATACCTTGGTCACATCATCCTCCTCTATTCGGCTGGTCCGACCACTCATCGGGCTCCCGCCTCTGCCGCTCGTCCGCCACGGGACAGCGATAGAACGTAGAACGCGAGGTCCCACACCTGGTCAGGCTCGAGCGAGTCGGCATACGAGGGCATCGGCGTGCCGGCGAGCCCGGTCACAAGCGTCCGATAGACGTCCTCGGGCCGCGCGCCATTCTTGAAGCGCTCGGGCTGGGTCAGGTCCGTCGCTGCGATCCGCAGATCGCGATTGTCCTTCAGGGTCGGGGCCGACGGCCCGTCGCCGCGTCCACGCTCGCCGTGACACGCCAGGCACTCGGCGTCGGCGTAGAGCTGCTTGCCGCGGTTGAGACGTTCGGGGGTGACGGGCGGCGCTGCCGGCACAGCAACGGTCTTAATCTCCCGCCGCTCCCAGAAGCCGCGGTTGAGGCTCTTGACGTACTCGATCACCTCGAGGCGCTGCGCCTCTGGCATGTAGCGGAAGCTCGGCATGATGCGGTCACCCCGGAGACCGATCGTCATCGGGCCGTCGGCGCTGCGTACGCCCTCGGTCACGGTGCGGAACAGGTCCGCCGTCGTTGGCAATTGGCCGGAAGGCGTCGACCGGAACTTGAACTCCGCGCTGGTGAAGTCGCGGGGCTGCGGCGCCCGCCGAGGCGACAGCATCGGGCCCACGGACCCATCGCCCTTGCCCTCGGCGCCGTGACACATCACGCAGGCCATCGCGTAGATGTCACGCCCCATCGCGACGCTCTCCGGGTGCTCCCACGGGACGTGCGGCCCCTGGTGCCCAGAGAAGGTGTGCTGGTAGGCCATCACCGCCCACCGTTCCTCGACCGATAGCTGGCCCTTCCACGGCGGCATGGCCGAGCCCTCGCTCTTGAACGGCTCGACCTGGCCGCCCTCGCTCACGCGCCAGAACCAGTAGTTGTCGCGCATCTCGGCGACGCCATCCTTGTCGCGGAAGTTAGCCGGCGTGAGCGGGAGGGCGAGTCCGGCGGGTCCTTTGCCGTCGCCGCTGTCGCCATGGCAGACAGCACATCTGGTCGTGTAGATTGCTCTGCCGCGAGCGATCATCGCAGCGTCCGTCCAGACGCTCAGCGGCACGTGGATGTCCGCGTACTCAGTCGGGGCCGGAACGTGAGCGTGTCCGCCCTTCTCTTCGTGCTTGTCCCCGTTGGCGCTGCCCGCGGGGGGACGAGTTGCGCAGAGGCCTACGAGCAGCGCGAATACAGCGACCGCCAGAAACCTGAACGGGTGGGCAAGCATGTCAGCAATCCCTCAGAAATCCCAGTCGATGCCGACGAAGACCTGGTTCCGCCAGTTGCGCAGCGGGCTCTCGTCAACGAAGGCTCGTAGATT
>Ga0209159_1000147_pt1 | contig 68173 bp, 71 predicted proteins | sample GraSoiAngelo_144_FD_185901 | JGI IMG/M metagenome (GOLD analysis project Ga0209159, IMG submission 185901) | Grasslands soil microbial communities from the Angelo Coastal Reserve, California, USA - 14_1009_02_40cm (SPAdes) (version 2) | ecosystem: Environmental > Terrestrial > Soil > Grasslands ...
GCAGGGCAAGCCGGCCGAGGCGATCGAACGCTTCCAGCAAGCCCTTCGCATCAAGCCCGACTACGCCGAAGCTCAGAACAACTGGGGCGTCGTGCTCGGTCAGCAGGGCAAGCCGGCCGCGGCAGCCGAACATTTTCAGCAGGCCCTGCGCATCAAGCCCGACTACGCCGAAGCGCGAGCCAACTTGGCCCGGGCGGTTTCTCAACAAGGTACGGGCAGATAGACGTCGCGAAGGGCGGACAAAGGGTGAGGAATAAAATGAGCACGCAGACCCGAGCCATCGTACTTATTGCTGTCGCAGCGTCGGCGAGCTATGTTCTGCAGCCGGCTGCTGATCTACAGGCTGCGGAGAAGTCAGAACACCGTGTCGCTCAGGCGCAGGCCGACGGACCCACGATGACTCCCGGGAAGAGCCTTGACGTAATCACGGAGCCAAATCCCCCCGTTCCGCTGCCGGGCACCAAGATGTACGACGCCATGATCAAAGCGGGCATTGCCCAAAGCCAACATGGCCGCCGTGTCCGCGGACGGCTCATACTCGATGTGATAACGGCCGACATCGTAAGGCTATCCGTTCCATTAGGGGAGCCGGCCGCGGAGCTTTCAGGTGGAATCACGTACTCGCTCAACCCAGGACAGCAGATATATATCCAAACACGTGGGCCGCTACCTGAGGAGGTATTTATTGCGGTCAATGGGCAAAAGACCGACACGATCGTCTTCAACACGAAGTAGGATGAGTGGTGTTGCCCACCTTGAGACGTGAGAACGTGGCGCGCCGGTGGCGTGGAGGATCGGCAACTGGTATTGGATTGTCGGCGAGATCGAGGCGGCGGGGGAAGCGCCAGGAAGTCCTGCCTCGCAAGTAATCGAATTTTTGGTGGCGGTGGGAGGAATTGAACCTCCGACACGGGGCTTATGAGACCCCTGCTCTGCCGCTGAGCTACACCGCCGTTCCTAAGAAGATCGCGCAGTTGCAGAACGGGATTCTACCGCGGCCCCCCCTGTCATGCCCGAAAACATGTCCTTTGCGACGGGCTCTAAAGCGCCGATGGAGGTCCGTTCTCGCAAGCAGTTACGACGAGGCTGAGTAGAGGGGATTTGCGACACCCTTTGGCGGTAGCGACGACCTGAACCCCCGCAGATCGGTCCCCAGTCGTCCTGGAGAGACAAGACGCACAAGTGCCCGATCAGACGGGTCCGCATCACGCAATTCATCGCGCAGTTCCTTGTGCGTTTCTCGTCTCCTCCCGGCACACCGCCGGATAGCCGACCTCGGCGGCAACGGCCCTGCGTGCTTCCTCGCAAACTGCCGGCGTTGGATACGGGCCGAGTTTCGCCGGCCCGAAGTTGCCACTCCAACCGACGGGGCCGGTATAGACGATCAGAAACCAAACCAGGGCCGTCATGATCCTGCCTCGACCCACGCGAGCCTGACCGGGCCCGGCTTCCGCGGATTTCGGGCTCTGCATGCGGCCTGTTTACAAGCGCCTGGATGGTAGCGGCGCCGGCCATGCATCACGTCCGGCACCCGCGCGACGGGTTCGCCACAGATTTCACAGATCGGGAGGTATGGTCGCTCGCGCTCAGACGGCGTGACGCGCACAGTGTGGCCGTTGGGCACGCAGCGGAACAGGATCGGCAGAGTCAGACCGTCGCAGTCTATTTCGGTCGGCTCGTGAGACGAGGATGACGATCTCCTGTGATCTCTGGTTCTCCCGGACGTCAGGCGTCCCACTCAAGATCTCTTCGGCTTGTCGCAAAGGCCGGCCGGGGCGGTCGGGGCTCGGGGCGGATGGAGCGGGGCCGCGACTCGGCCTCGACTCCGCGCTCGCGCGCCTCCACGCCCGCCTGACACGCGGTGCAGCGCTGGGCGAAGGGCAGCGCCCTGAGCCGCCCGAGCCCGATGACCGTGCCGCAGTTGCCGCAAATTCCGTACTCGTCCCGCGCCAGACGCTCGAGAGCGGCGTCGATCTGCGCGGCCTCGCGGATCTCGCGGTCGAGCATGGCGACCTCGAGGTCTTCGCTGAGCGACTCGACCGCGTTGGTGGCATCCTCAGGGCTCCGGTGGGGCTCGCCCGTCCGGCGCTCCGTCATCCTCGCGCGGACGTACTCCTGGAGCCTGGCGCGCCGCTCCCGGAGGAGGGCTTCGAACTCCTTCACGATCCGATGATCGAGCGAGCCTGCCTTCTCCATAGCGTCCTTACCTTGTCCCGGCGTTACAGCCTCGGCAGGAGGGCCCCCACGAGCGATTCCAGCGGGTGGAACTCCAGCGTCGGCGCGGCGAGGAGCCCACCCCCCAGCGCCGCGGCGATCATCGCCGCCACGGCGATCCACCTGAGTCTTCTCGGGTCCGAGCGCGGGGCGAAGGCCTCGATGGTTTCGGGCTGGGGTCGCACCAGCATCCTCTCCTGAGCCCGCCGCTGCGCCAGGTAGACCCGACGACGTTCTTCAAGAGTCAGCCGGTTCATCCCTGACTCCTCGAGCGCACCCCTACCATGGCTCAGCCTAGGCTCGATAGTGAACGAGCCGATATCAGGTGGATCAAGGGGTCGGCGTGAGGAAGACACCTGAGAAGTCACTCGCAGCGAACCGGGCGGCTGCGCCGCGAGGCGAGCCATTTTCCGGAAAGTAGCTCGGTGGAGCGCCTTCTCCTTGCGGATCACGATGAGGAGGAGCATCGAGATCCCGTGTCCTTTGGACCGACGCTATGTCGCAGAGGGGGCGGCCTCCGTTTGAAGTCGCAGATTTTGAGCACATTCTCGCCCCCGGTCGACGTCGGGCGGCGACACGGTGAGCGACGGCGCCATCGCGGCGAGCCCTCCATCCTCGGCTTCACCATCGTGCGACGCGGGACGGCTCCCGGTCTTGTGGAGACTCACGTCTGAGAGGGGCTTGATGGTAGATCTGCGGGGCAGCATCTTGATGCCTCGTCATGGCGTCGAGAAGCATGCTGACTTGCGGAAGGTGCCGCGAGCTACTCCCGGTGCCGGGGGCTCCGGTCCGGGCGGAATGGTTTCAGGAGGTTCGCAGGCCGGGCGCTCAGTCTGCGATCGCGGGGGTGCTCGGCTGAGGCGACGAAGGAGCAGGCTTCGACGGGCTGGCCGCCGCGAGGAAGATCGACCTGTCGTAGCAGTCGCGGCCTACGGACTCGATCGTCGCAACGACCTTTCCGAGCCAGTCACACGAGCACGTCCGACCACTCCTGAACGCGCAGTCGGTCGCATGGGGCATCGCTCGCGCCTCGGTGATCCGGACCTCGCCGTCGCGCTCGACGCGGTGGAGTTCGTCGAGGAGGGTGTCGTTCGCGGGTGGGTCGGCGTTAGAGGTGGGCTTATCGTCCATCATGACCAATCTATCTCAACTCCACCGGCTCGGCGTCGAGTTTCCCAGAGTATTTCCGGATAATAAGTCAGCGGACGCGCGAAGCTTGGCGGCCCGATCGGTAAACAGTTGTATCCGGAATTACAGAATTACGAGTAGTGGCACGACACTGGCAGAGTCTCTTCGCCCACGATGAAAGTCATCTGCTCGTTGTGCGAGCGAGAGGGCAAACCTGGCTACCTGGGCGAGCGGGAACCGCTTGATAATCCCGCGGTGACGCACGGCCTCTGCTCACCTCACACGGAGCAGCTCCTCGAATCCATTCCGTCGCGGTCATTTCCGGATGCCGAATTGCTCATCGTCGTGCGCCCAAACGACACCGAGCTCTCCGAGTATCTCCAGCGGTCGTTCGCGGGCGTGCATCACGTGAAGGTGATTGTGGAGCGTCGGGGGGCTGATCGCCGTCGGGAGCAGGGCCTCGTCACGCTCGACCTGCGGCAGCAACCACGACGGATTCAACGGGGCAAGGTCTCTCCGCTTGGCTACACCGTGGTGCGCTTCAAGCGGAAGTGGTCTTCCCCGCTACCCGGATAGCGGTGCTCTCAGCGATTCGTCGTTGCGGGGGTAGCGTACGTCGAGTTTCCCGGACGAGCGCCCGATGCTGCGTAGCTCGAGGCTCATCAGAGCATAGATGCCGGGCTGGGCCGGGCGAGGGCTCTCGGCCCAAAAAAAGATGACGGGAGATAACTGGAGCGTGCGAACGACGGTGGCCCGACTCACTTGAAGGGGGGACGCGGCATGGATAAGGACACAGTCACACTGAGGATTCGCGAACGACTCGACGCCCGCATGTTGCCTCGAGTGATCCCGTCGCTCATGAGGGAACCGGGCCGGCCAACGTCGCCGAGGGGGAACATCTACAAGGACAGCTCGATCGGGGTGGCTAAGTGCGCGGCATGCGATGACCCGGGTGCGCAGATCGCGTACCAGTTCCCGGACGGCCGAATCCTGCTCCTTGAGTCCCTCCCATCGCGGTCATTTCCGGATGCCAGGGTGCTCATCGTCGTGCCCGAAAACGACACTACGCTCTATGAACATCTCCAGCGCCGTTTCGCTGGCGTGCGCTACGTGCAGGTGATCAGAGAGCGCCGCGCGGGCGATCGCCGGCGTGAGCCGTGCTTCGTGACCGACGACCTGCGGCACCAGACGAGGCGGATTCGAGAAGGCAAGGTCTCTCCGCTCGGTTACGTGGTCGTGAGATTTAAACCGATAGGGGCTCGGAGGACCTCATGAGGAAGTGTCCGCGGTGCCTCAAGGATTACGCGGAGCGCCCGGTAATCAGCCGGCGCGACACCAAAACCGAAATCTGCACCGCGTGTGGGTTGGAGGAGGCGCTTGTCGACCTTATCCGGCGCGGCGGCCGCCAGCTCCCTGAGATTGTCCAGCGGCGCGAGGACCGGATGGTCGCGTTCATCAGGAGGGCGGGTCGGTAGCCCCCCCGCTCATCCGGGACTCCTCACAACTCACCGTCAAGCTTATCCACCCGCGACGATGCGGGTCTTCATGTGGGGATTAACCAGCGCAACGGGCACAATCCACGCCCGGTATCCCTCCGCAGGCCGCTCGAAAGCAGCAAGGGCGTCCTCGTCTAGGTCGAGGGTGACTTCGATAAGGGTGATGTCGCTCAGGTGCCCGGCTGTCGCATCGTTCGTCAGCCATATGAAGGTGCGATCGTGAGACCGGTCACCGGCCCGGCTCCGAGGATCATCGTGCTACGCAGAAAAGTAACTGGCCAAGGAGTATCGCTCCCCGGCCCGTCGTTGAGCGGCGGCAGCGGTAGAGCTACGTTTCCTAGCGTCTCACTATTGCCCAGCTGAACCTCTGAAGGTCCTTGGTGATGTCGCGTTGGCGGCGGTCTTGGCCGCGCCTCCTCTCAGACCGCGCTCGATCCATAGCTGCAAGCTGACGCCGCTCCCCCGCCCGACGGTCGAAGATCACAGCGATGGCCTCCTTCTCGAATGCATGCTTTAGATACGCGTACTGCGCCGGGCGCGCGGGCGAGACGACGATGAGCATGCGGTTAACTTGCTGCACAGCACTCTCCCGAGGGAGGCTACGGACCCCGTTCTGTGAGGTCCCGGACACTCAGGCCGCGCACTCCGTCGGCTCGCCCGCCACAGGGATGCGTGAGAGCACGCACACCGGGAGGGTCACGGATTCGGCGCACGTGAGACAGTAAAAGTCGAGCTCCTCGGCGCGCTGCCCGTGCAGCGCGACCCGCTGGCCACACCTCGCGTGGTGGATGCCGCCGTCCAACGCCTGGTACACGGTCACGATTTCAGCGGAGACTGACGCGCTCATTGTCATTGTCCTCCTTGCACTGCACCTCGACGTGAAGCGGAGCAGGGTCGTGTCGAACCAGGACGCGCGGGAAAACGCGCGACAGCCCCGCAGCGCTAGTTCCGCCTTCATGTCGCTAACCGACAGCCCGAGCTGGCTCGCGACGTCGTCCCCAGAAATCTCGACGTACCGCGAAACGGTCATCTCGGCGCCGAGAGCTGGTACGCATCGCAACGCTAGAACTGAGAGAACTTGAGTCATCCGGCCGCTGACCCGAGCCAATGCCGGCTGGCCCCAGGGTGCGTGCAGTCTCGCGAGCTGGCGACGACCTCGAACGCTCGTTCTCGCGGAAGACGCACAGGCCGTGCCGGATGATCAGCTGGTCCTCGTTGAGGAGAATCGGGCTCGGCATCGCTGGACGCTCTACTTTGATTCGCGTTGCCGTTCCGCCACCGCGGTGTCGAGGCTCTTCCTCTGCAACCGGTCGCGTAGCGCGCCGTATGACTCCGACCGGATCACGCGCTCAAACTGGCTACGGTAACTCGAGACGAGGCTCACACCGCCAATCAAAGCGTCGTAGACCTGCCACCGCCCGGCGCGTGCGTGCATGCGGAAATCGAGCGCAACCTCCGCTCCCCCCCTGGTCACGAGCCGTGAGCGCACCGTGGCAAGGTGACCCTCCACCGACTCGTCGACGACCGTGATCGTCTCGCCCGTGTACGCCCGGATTTGGGCCATGTAGGAGCGCTCCAGAAGGCCTCTGAAAAGTGCCACGAACTCGGCCTGCTCTTCGTGTGTCCTGAGCTGCCAGTGATGGGCGAGGGCGCGCCGCGACATTTCGTCGAAGTCGAACACCTCGCGGGTGATCCGCCGAAGCTCGGCCGACGAATCACCCACGGGTGTGCCGTTGATCTCGCCATGCTGCAGGATGCTCACGACCTGGACGATCGCAGATTCCAGCGCCTCACGCGGTCCCACGGGCTGCGAAGCCACCGCCTCGGCTACCATCAGCCAGCCGGCACCGAACGCTACCCCGATCCATCTCGTCATGATCGTCTCCCTGAAAACCCCCTCTGAGGACCACACTGGTCCATAGAACGAAGAGAGGCCATCAGGTGAACTCCGGACGGTGATCCCGGGAAACCACTGATCAGACGGGTTACGTCGGGAATCTCTAACGGATGCGGAACCTCAAGCTCGCCGGTCAGGGTGGTAAAGGCCTCGACGTGGCCGCGCAGGAAGCTCTCCAGCGTCTGATCGAGCGCGAAGCGCGCGTACACCGCGCACGACCACGACAGCACGAGGACGAAGCACTACAACGCTCGGCGGGCACGGCCGATCTGAATCGTACCGAAATGGGCCCAATCGGCTTGCGCCTGCTCGCCGCGTAACGTCGCCAAGCGCAGATAGGCCTCCGCCGGCGGCGTGGGGCGGACGGTGCGGACATGGCGCCGCAGTTGGACGGCCGAGCCGGTAAAGCCCCGATCGCGGAGCATCCCGTAGAGGCGGGTCGCGCGCAGCCGCGGGTACTGCTCGAGGGTCGCGATGATGAAGGCCTTGTAGGGGTCGAGTAGGCTCGGGCGGATCGGCGACCCCGGGCGGACGAAGCGATCACGCTCGATCGCCTGCTGGACGGTGGCGTGATGGACACCGAGGTGGCTGGCGATGGTGGCGACGCGCCAGTGCTCGGCGTAGAAGAGGGCGGCGAATCTCGGCGCGTTGCTCGGGCGGGATCATCGCGGCTCCGCGTCATGGGCGGGGCGCGCGCCGCACGTGGGCCAGGGTTTGGTGGCGGACAAAGCGCCCGCGGCGGCCACAGCGGGCGCAGCAGACAGGTGTGGCCCGGGGAACACGCGGATCAATCTCGGCATGGCGAGCATCCTCCTCGTCGTCGCCCGAAATGAGGGACGCGCGCGGCGGCGACGCGTGGAACGATGCCGTGGCGGGAGGCGCGCTGGGAAGTCTGATGCGTCACTGTTTGCGCGCTGAGGGACCGACGGGCCCGATACCGCGCTTGTCGGGCGGCATGCCGAAACCGCCCTGGACGGCTGTGTTGATAGCGCCGGCCGGTGTCGCGAAGCGTGGCGCGGTGGGCGTGCCGAGCGCACGCCGGCGAGCAATAGCGATCGCCGCGATCACAGTGCGGGCAGAGGAAGAACACTTCGCGGCAATCGCCTCGAGCACAGACCACAAACCGGAAGGAATTCAGGCGACCCCGTGCGCCGAGCACGGGGTCTGGACAATCACCGAGGCGTGTGCGACAAGGAGGTGCTGAGTCGCGTCCCCGTGATTCGGCCCGAGGGCCCGGGGTGTTCCCGACTCCGGGCTCTCACCCTTTCAGCGCCGTCAGCCGGGAACCATCTACCTCAGCTCAGATTAGATTCGCAACAGGTGTGAGAGCTCTCCTACTCCGGCCGGTTCAGATTCCTGCACCTTCCGGTGATCATCGACAAAAGCTGGCATGACTGGGCTTGACTTCCTTCAGCTGCGCCCGGTTCGAGACTCCCGCGTGCCGATTATCGTGATCTCGGGCGTCGCGACCGAGCACGAAGCTCAAATGTGCCTACGACTTGGGGCACTCGACTTCGTGCCGAAGCCCCTACCGCTTGAACATCTGCGGGTGATCCTGGAGCACTTCGAGCCTCACGTACTCACGCAGACGGTCGAGCTCGCTGGGCGACCCGGCGAGCGGCGCCGATCGCCGCGCGTGCGTGTCGCGCTCCCCGTTCGAGTGCGCGACTACGGCGGTCATGAATGGGAAACGATGAGCGTCGACCTCGGCCCCAGCAGTATGAAGGTCTTGGCGGCCGGCTCAGTCCGGCCAGGGCCTGCCGCTGAGCTTTCGTTCACACCGCCCGGTGACGAGCCCCTGCAGGTTGTCTCCGTCCTGATCCGGGTCGATCTCGACGGCTACGTGTTCTACTTCGCCAATCTCACTGAGGTCCAGGTGGACCGCCTCACGCGTCTTGTTCGTCGACTGACCGCGCTGTAGAGCCCTCCGTGGCCGTCGGCTGGAGACAATCCTCCCCGGAGTCAGCGACTCCCGGCATCCGCTCAGGGCGCCCCTGGAAGTAACGCAGGAGGTTTGAGGCGGCCCGCCACGCGAGTGGGCGGACCATCGCCAAGTGCGGGCGCCTCACGCGCCGGGGTCCTCCCAGGTCTGGCCGTCCTTGTCCACGACCGTGCCGGGCGCGCCGGGGTCAGTCGTCGGCTCGGCGCCGGGCGGCGGCACCGGCTCGTTCGGCCCGATGAACACGGCACGGCGCGGGGCTTGGCCGCCGTTGCCGATCTCGTCCTTGGCCGGCTGCATGACCCGATGGATGTGGTCCATCATCGAGACGAACGGGCCGAAGGCGCGGGGGTCGCCGAGGGCCGCCTTGATGGCGATCCGCCGGTACGCGGCACCACAGTATTCGACCATGGCCCCCGGCAGGAGCGGCCCGCGCTTCTTCGTCTTTTTCTTGAGGTCCTCGAGGTTGAGCCCCGCCTTGGCGAGCTCGTGCAGGATCACGGCCCGCACCACGTTGCGACGGAAGGGGACCAGGTCCGGTCCCCGGTGGACGCCGCCGTTGGAGCCGGGCCGGTTCGGCACCAGCATCCCCTGCGGCTCCCCTGTGTGGGGATTTCGGCCCGGCACGGTCGCTCTCACTTCGCTCTCAGTCGGCGGCGCCGGCTCGGCCTTCTCGTCGGGGTCCTTCTTTCGCTTGCTCACGGGTCGTCCTTGGCCCCGCTGCGGCACCCTCGGCTCGCCTTCCATTGGCCTTCCAGTCGGCGCGGGCTCTCCTTCTTGCGCTTACTCACGAGTCGCTCAAGAGCGCGAGGGCGAGGCCCGCCCGGCGCCGCCAGAGCCGGGTCCAGTCCTGGACCACCCGACGCTCGCCTTCAACTGCCCCTCCAGTGTCGGCGGGCGGTTCCTTTTTGCGCCTGCTGCGGCTCAAGGCGCCGGGACCGCGGGCGGTCCCCATCGCGCCGCGACCGCCTGGAAGGAAACGCCCGTTGGGGTCCGCGCGAGAATCTTCCAGGCGACGAGGGTGCGGACGACGGCCTTGCAATGCGAGTAGTGGAGGCGGGTGCGCTGGGCGATCTCCCTGACCGCCAGCGGAGTGTCGGCAAGGAGGACCGCACGGACGACCCGCTGCTCTCGGCGCGTCAGGCCAAAACGAAGAAGGGAGAACCAACAGTCCTTGAGCGCCCCAGCGTCTCTCGCGACCCGGTCGAGAGCCTCGCGGAGAATCTGATCAGCGCTCGACGCTCTCAAGTGCGGCCTCGAGCTTTTGGTGAAGCTCGTTCAGGCGTCATTTTCCGAGACCCCCTCTTCACTCCACCACGGCTCCTCCGCCGTGTCGGCCTCCGCCGGCAGGAAGGCCCACTCTTCGCGCACCGCTTCCCACGCCGCGTGGGGCTCGAGCCCGCCCTCCACCAGCTCCCCGAACGCCTGGCCGGTCTTCGCCGACGCCTCGTGCAGGCTCTGGTCCAGACGGCCCTCCCGCTCGAGCTCCCGATACGTCTTCGGGGCGGTACTTCGCCCAGTGCTGGTTAATCTCCAGCGCCAGGCCGTCCAGCGGGAACTCCTTCGACATCGCGGAGCGCCTCCTCTCCTCGTCCATTGTGCGCCGGTGCGTCGGCAGAGCCGACGGAACTTCACGAGACCCTCGTGCCGTACAAACGCCGAGCTAAGAGTGTCGCACGCTTCCCCGCGCGGGCATGACATGCCCGAAGTCATGCCCAAACGGGTGCGCCGCTGTGCGGTTCGGTGCGCCTCCATACGACGAGCAAAAGAAAACCGCCCGAGAAACATTGACTTTCTCGGGCGGCTCCGTGCTGCCGCGAAGTTTATGAGACCCCTGCTCTGCCGCTGAGCTACACCGCCGGGCCGACGGCTCCGTCCGGACCGGATTTTACCCCAGGGGGGTCGTGCGCGCTGCGCGGCCCGATTCGGTCTTGACACCGAGGATGTTTGTTATAATCCCGCCGAGCAAACCACCCGGAGGAACCCTCACATGCAGTTCCGGACACACCCGTGGCATGAGCTCGCGGAGCTCCGTCAACCCACCGACGACGAAGAGGATGACGAAGACGAAGATGAGGAGGAGTTCGACGACGACTTCGATGACGACGAGCTCGACGAGGAGGATGTGGCCGACGACGACGTAGAGGAAGCCGACGAGCTCGACGACGACGAGGCCCTCGACGACGAAGAAGAGGAGGCGGACCTTCTAGACGAAGAGGACGAAGCAGACGACGAGGACGACGGAACAGGTAGTGCCCACAACTAGGAGGCGGTGAAATGGCGCTCTTCAGTGGGGAAGGCTTTCTCTTTCTGCTGCGCTGGCTTCATTTCCTCGCCGGCATCACCTGGATCGGCCTGCTGTACTACTTCAACTTCGTCCAGACGCCGTTCTTTGCGACGGCCGACGCCCCCGTCCGAACCGGCATGATCGCCGGGAGTCTCGTCGGGCGGGCGCTCTGGTGGTTCCGGTGGGGCGCGATGGTCACCTTCATCACCGGCTGGCTCTACATCCTCCACATGATGTTCCACGGATACGGCGGCGTGCGCGAGTTCTTCGCGAGCGCGTACGGCTGGAAGATCTTCTTCGGCGGCATGCTCGGCAGCGTCATGTGGGCGAACGTCTGGTTCGTGATCTGGCCCGCGCAGAAAGTTGTGATCGAGTCTGCGACCAAGGTGTCGAAGGGCGGCCAGGCAATCCCGGAGGCCGCGGCCCGTGGCCAGCGGTCCGGCTTCGCCTCGCGGACGAACACGCTCCTCTCGATCCCGATGCTGTTCTTCATGGGCTCGGCCTCTCACCTGTCCATGGCGGACCCGACCGGTCGGGGCGTGAAGATCGGCGCCCTCATCCTTCTCGCCATCGTGATCGCCGCCGCCGAGGTCAACGCGCTGAAGGGCACGACGGGGCCCGGCAAGAAGATGCTGGCCACGCTCAACGGAACGTTCTGGGGCGGCTTCATCCTCACGGCGATTATGTACTTCGTCCTCGCGGGGCTGATGCGCTGAGCACCCGCTGCGCTCGAACCACGACGGCCCGGCGCCTCGCGCCGGGCCGTTTCTATTTGAGGAAGTCCGCGAGCGCGGCGATGTCGGGCGCGATCTGCGGCTGGGGCGGCATGATCGTGGTGGGTCGCTTGGGCTTGTAGCCCGGAGGGTACGTGCCCTTGAGCAGCTTGGCCTCGAGCAACTCCCGCGAGGCGCCCTTCACCGCAGGGCCGACCGGGCCGGGTTTCGACGGGTCTATCGCGTGACACGCGACGCACTGGGCCAGGTAGACCTGGCGCCCGCGCGCGGCGCCGGGCGACAGGCGTTCCTGCCCGCACCCCGCGACACTACCGAGCGCGACCGTCAGCAGACTGGAGCCGAACAGCACCTTTCTCAGGCCACCCACGGTGATCCCGTTCACGCGAACCCCGCTTACAACAGATCTTTCAGCAGGGCGCGCTTCGTCGCGTCGGAGAGCACCGTCCGTGCGCGCTCGTTGGGATGCTCGACGACCAGGGCCACCTCGGCCTCGCGGAAGGTCTTTCCGGCCTCGGCCGGGAGCCTGAAGCGCACGAAGTGGACGGCGGAGAGCTTGCCGCGCTCCTCGTCGGAGTGGCCGCTCTCGAAGTCGCCCACGACGACGTGCGGCCCCATCCTCATCCTGACGTAGTCGCGCGTGTCGATGCCGAGGAGCTTGTCCAGGACGGGCTTGATCTGCGGCGTCTCGCTGATCTCGATGAGCATCGTCGCCGCGAGCTCGCCCGGCCCGGGCAGGAGCGTGTTGTAGACCTCGACCTCCTCCGCGATCCTCGCCGCGTCCACGAGCCGCTCAGCGCGGACCATCTCCTGGATCTGGAACCACACGGTCTCCCGGTTCTCGAAGACGAACGTGAGATAGCGGCCCACGGAGACGCGACGGTGCCTCTTGAGCTCGATGATCTCGCGGCGCCGCACGTCGCGGACCTTCTCGTAGTCGACGAGGTTCAGGATCTCAGACGTCTCGAGCTGCCTCACGGATCACTCCTCGAGACCGTACGCCGAGGCGAGAACCCGGATCGGATGCTTCGCTTGCCGGCCCGTCCCCTGCTCGATCTGGAGGGCGGCGAGCGGGCAGTCGGTCGCGGTCACGGGCGCGTCGGCGCGCGTGATCGCGTCGAACAGCGGCTTCGCCAGCTTCAGGGAGAGCTCGTGGTACTGCGCCTTGAACCCCCAGGTCCCGTCCACCGCCGAGCACTTCTCCACCACGTCGACCTGGGCGCCCGGGATCAAGCGAAGCACGTCCGCGGACTTGTTCCCGATGTTCTGGGCGCGGAGGTGGCACGGCACGTGGTAGGTCACGGCGCCGACCGGCTGCGTGAAGCGCGTGTCGAGCCCTCCCTCGGCGTGGAGCTCGGCGAGATACTCGAAGAGGTCGCGCGTGTTCCGGGCGACGAGCTTGGCGTCGTCTCCACCGTCGAGCCACGGGTACTCCTGCTTGAGCATGTAGCTGCACGTGGGACCGGGCACGACGATCGTCCGCCCTTCACGCACCGCCGCCGCGAGACTCCGCACGTTGTCCCGGATGAGGGCCTTGGCCTGGTCCACGGCGCCGCCGTCGAGGTAGGGCATCCCGCAGCAGCGCTGCGTCGGCACGCTCACGTCCACGCGGTTCCGCTCGAGCACGCGCACCGCCGCGCGCCCCGTCGCTGGCTCGTGGTATTCCACCGTGCACGTATGAAACAGCGCGACTTTATAAGCGGCGGGCACCCGGGCTGTCGCCACGCCCGCCGCGCTCGCCCGATCCGCGGTCATCTCGTTCCGAGCGGAGGAGCCCACCCCGGTGTCCCCGCGCCGCGGACGTGTCTTGAACCAGGCGCTGAAGGTCTGCCGATAGAACTTCGGCAGGTTGCGGTCCCTGTGGATGCCGACGACGGCCTGCATGAACGCCCGGTGGACCGCCCGCTCGTTCATCCAGTTCGCGAGCGGCGCCGCGAGGCGTCCGAGCTTGCCGACGAGCTCCGTGTTGCCGAGCATCCGGTCTTGAAAGCTCACGCCGTTGGCGCGTGCGTCCGTCGCCCGCGCCCGCAGCATCAGCCGCGGGAAGTCGACCTCCCACCGATGCGGCGGTGTGTACGGGCAGTGGTTGAAGCAGAGCTTGCACTGGTAGCAGAGGTCCACGACTTCCTTGACGTCGCGCGCCGGCAGCTTCTCGACGTCGCCGTCGACGGCGTCCACGTCCAGCCGGTCGAAGAGCACCTTGAACGACGGGCAGAGCGGCAGGCAGCGGCGGCAGCCGCTGCAGATGTCGTAGACGCGCCGGAGCTCCTTGTCGACCGCGCCGCGATCCCAGAACTCCGGCGATTCGAGGTCGAGTGTGCCCATGCTGCTGGCGCTGGTGATCAGGCTACACGGCGAACGGCGGGGAGGGGTCGGGGGACCCTGCGAGACCCGTGTCGTCAGGGTTGCCTGAGCCGCCGACCGGCGCACGGTCGCGCGCGGTGAAGCTAGCGTGGTCGAGCAGGGTTCCCCGACCCTTCCCCCCGGACCGCCGTGTGAGCTAGATCGCCTCCGCGGGCTCCTTGCCCGCGATCTGCTTGAGGCCTTTGGTGAACCGGCCCGCGTGCGACTTCTCCGCCTTGGCGAGCGTCTCGAACCACTCGGCGAGCTCGGCGAAGCCCTCGTCGCGCGCGGTCTTGGCCATGCCAGGGTACATCTGCGTGTACTCGTACGTCTCGCCGGCGACCGCGGACTTGAGGTTCTTCTCCGTCTTGCCGATCGGCTCGTCCGTCACGGGATCACCGACCTCTTTGAGGAAATCCAGGTGGCCGAACGCGTGACCGGTCTCGGCGTCCGCCGTGTCCTTGAAGAGGCCCGCCATGTCGGGGAACCCCTCGATATCGGCGACGCGCGCGAAGTAGAGGTAGCGCCGGTTCGCCTGCGACTCGCCGGCAAACGCGTCTTTAAGGTTCGTGTGGCTCCTGGTGCCCTTGAGGCTCTTGCCTGCCATGACTCAGCTCCTCCTTTGCCCCTTGACGGGGGATCGACCGCCCTGTCGGCGGCACGCGCCGCAGCGACCGTAGAACTCGACGCGGTGATTCAATACCTCGAAGCCGGAGCGCACCGCGATGCGGGCCCGCACTCCCCGGGTGGCGCGCGTCGGCACGTCGTAGATGCGGCCGCAGGCGACGCATGTGAAGTGGTCGTGCGGCGCCGTGTTGCCGTCGAAGCGCACGCCGGACGGATCCGCACGCTCCGCCAGAAACCCCTCGGCGGCGAGCCGCCGGAGGTTCCGGTAGACCGTCGCCAGGCTCACGCGCGGCAGCCGCCGTCGCACGCGCCGGTAGACGAACGCCGCCGTCGGGTGCGCGTCGGTGGCGTGGACGACCTCGAGGATGATCCGGCGCTGCCGCGTGAGCCGGAGGCCCCAGGCGCGAAGCGTGGCGTCGACTGCGGGCGCACTGGTATTTTTAGTAATCATTATCAACAACAAAGCGGAGTGTACCCGGCGCGCGCGCGGCTGTCAACTCCGGCCCGGCGCGCTGGCGCGTTTCGTCCGCTTCCGCTAGACTACCCACCTCAGGAGGACCGCTCGAATGGCCCAACCCTCTGGGCTCCGGATCCGCGGAGCCCGGCAGAACAACCTCAAGAACATCTCGCTCGAGATCCCGCACGACCGGCTCACGGTCGTCACCGGCGTGTCCGGCTCCGGGAAGTCCTCGCTCGCCTTCGACACGCTCTTCGCCGAGGGGCAGTGGCGTTACATCGAGTCGCTGTCCACGTACGCCCGTATGTTCCTCGATCGGGTGGACCGCCCCGACGTCGACCGGATCGAGCAGATCCGGCCCGCGGTCGCTCTCGAGCAGAAGAATCCGGTGCGGACGGCGCGCTCGACGGTCTCCACCGCCACCGAGGTCTACGATTATCTGCGGCTGCTCTACGCGAAGATCGGGCGCGTCCACTGCCCCGCGTGCGGTGCGGCCGCGACCTCGCACTCGCCCGAGACGATCGTCAGCTCGCTCCTCAGCGAGCATCCCGGCGCGCGCGCTCACATCACGTTCCGGCTCGCGGTGCCCGGGGCGCTGCCGCCGGCCGAGCTGTGGACGAGCCTGAACCGGCGCGGCTTCGCGCGCGTGCGCGTGAACGGCACGATCCACGACCTGGCATCGCCGCCGCCCGTGGACCTCGCCGAGCACCGGTCGATCTCGGTGGTCCTGGACCGCGTCGTGCTCGAGTCCCCTCACCGCGCACGGATCGCCGAGTCGGTCGAGGCGGCGCTGCGGGAGGGCGGAGGGCAGGTCGACGTCGAGGTGCTCGATGGGCCCACGCGCGTCTTCGCCGAGGACTTCCGCTGCAGCGGCTGCGGGCAGGCACTCGAGCGGCCGCAGCCGCTCCTCTTCTCGTTCAACCACCCGCTCGGCGCCTGCCCCGAGTGCAAGGGCTTCGGCAATATCTTGCGATACGACGAGGCGCTCGTCGTGCCCGATCGGAGTAAGAGCCTGGCGGAGGGCGCCGTCGAGCCCTGGACGCATCCCTCCGGCAGGTGGTATCAGCGCGAGCTGCTGAAGGCCGCGCGCCGGCACAAGCTGGACACCGATGCGCCCTGGGAGCAGCTTCCCGACACGGCGCGCGCGCTCGTCTACGCGGGCGACGGCAGCTTCCCCGGCATCACGGGCTTCTTCGAGGAGGTCGAGTCGTACCGCTACAAGCTCCACGTCCGCGTCTTCCTCTCGCGCTACCGGAGCCAGTCGCGGTGCGCGACGTGCCGGGGCGCGCGGCTCAAGCCCGCCGCCCTCGCCGTCCGGGTCGCCGGCCTCACGATCGCCGAGTTCGCCGCGCTCACGGTCGAGGCGGCGGTTCGCCTGCTCGGGGACCTCACGCTCACGGCCTGGGAGGCGGTCGTCGCCCGCGAGATCCTGCGCCAGCTCAACGCCAAGCTCGGGTTCCTGCGGCGGGTCGGGCTCGGCTACCTCACCCTCTCGCGTCAGACGCGCACCCTGTCGGGGGGAGAAGCCCAGCGAATCAATCTGGCCAATCAGCTCGGCTCACAGCTCGTCGGCACACTCTACGTGCTCGACGAACCGTCGATCGGCCTCCACCCGCGCGACACGATGCGCCTCGTGGAGCTGTGTCGCGAGCTCGCCCGGGCGGGCAACACCGTCGTCGTCGTCGAGCACGACCGCGAGTTCATCGCCGCCGCGGATCACGTCGTCGAGCTCGGACCGGGCTCGGGCGAGCGGGGCGGCGAGATCGTCTTCGCCGGCTCGCAGGCGGAGTTCCAGAAGGCGACGCGCTCGCTGACCGCGCGCTACGTCACCGGACGCGAGGTGATCCCCCTCCCGCCCTTCCGCCGCGCTGGCCGGCGCCACCTCGTCCTCGTGGGCGCGCGCGAGCACAACCTCAAGGACGTGACGGTCCGGATCCCGCTCCACACGCTGACGGTCGTCAGCGGCGTGTCGGGCTCCGGCAAGTCCACGCTCGTTCACGACACGCTCTACCGCGCCGTCGCGCGCGCGTTCAAGACCGAGTTCACACCGCCCGGCGCTTACGACGGTCTCACCGGCCTCGAGTACCTGAAGGGTGTTCGCCTGATCGACCAGGCGCCGATCGGCCGCACGCCGCGCTCGAACCCCGTGACCTACGTCAAGGCGTTCGACGAGATCCGGAAGTTGTACGCCGCCCTCCCCCGCGCCAGGGCGCTGGGCCTCGGCGCCGGCGCGTTCTCGTTCAACGTCCCGGGCGGGCGGTGCGAGTCGTGCCAGGGCGACGGTTTCCAGAAGCTCGAGATGTACTTCTTCGAGGACGTGTACGTGAGATGCGAGGAGTGCGAAGGGCGGCGCTACCGGCCCGACGTCCTCGCCGTGAAGCACCGAGGGCGCTCCATCGGCGACGTGCTCTCCATGACGGTGGACGACGCCGTCGAGTTCTTCGCCGCCCAGGCGGGGCTCGCGCGGCGGCTCCGCGTGCTCCAGGACGTCGGCCTCGGCTACCTGCGTCTGGGCCAGCCCGCCACGACCCTTTCGGGCGGCGAGGCGCAGCGGCTCAAGATCGCCGCCGAGCTCGGCGCGCGCGCGGCGAGCGAGATGCTCTACATCATGGACGAGCCCACGACGGGGCTCCACCTCGACGACGTCAAGAAGCTCCTCGGCGTGCTCAATCGCCTCGTGGACGCCGGTAACACGATCCTCGTCGTCGAGCACCACCTCGACGTCGTCAAGTCCGCAGACTACGTCGTCGACCTCGGTCCCGAGGGCGGCGACGAGGGCGGAGAGATCGTCGCTGAGGGGACGCCGGAGGTGGTGGCCCAGACGGCCGGCTCGTACACCGGCAAGTTCCTGGCGGAGGTGCTCCCAAAGCTCAACGGCAAGAACGGTCGCGTGTGATCGTGCGTGTCTTCTACGGCTGGATCGTCGTCGCCGGCGCGTTCCTTGTCCTCTTCGTCGCCTACGGCGCCCAGTACTCGTTCGGCGTCTTCTTCGACGCGCTCCTGCGGGAGTTCGGCTGGAGCCGCGCGAGCCTCTCCGGGGCCTTTTCCGTCTACGCCTTCGCCTACTGCGTCTTCGGCTTTCCCGCCGGGCGGCTCACCGACCTCTGGGGCCCACGCGTCGTGATCGCCACCGGCGGGCTCTTCCTCGGCGTCGCGCTCGCCGGCATGTCGCTCGTCGCCGAGCTCTGGCAGCCGTACGTGCTCTACGGCCTCGTGGCGGGGCTCGGCATGTCCACCGCGTACGTGCCGTGCAACACGACGGTCGTCAAATGGTTCGTCGCGCGGCGCGGCCTCGCCGTTGGCCTCGCCTCGAGCGGCGCGAGCGTCGGCACCTTCGCGCTGCCACCGCTGGCCCAGCTCCTCGTGGCCTCGGTCGGCTGGCGGACGGCGTACGTCGTCTTCGGCGTCGGGATCTTCCTCCTCGTGAACCTGGTGGCCCAGGTGATGCGGCGCGACCCCGAGAGCCTCGGTCTCCACCCCGACGGGGCGCGCCGTCCGCTCGCCGCCGCCGGCGCCGACGAGGGCGTCGGGCCCTTGACGCGCGCGATCCGGACACGCGCGTTCTGGATGCTGGGCGCCACGTTCACGGCGACGTGGATCCCGGTCTTCATCCCGCTCGTCCACCTCGTGCCGTTCACGCGCGACCTCGGGCACTCCGCGCTGACCGGCGCCTGGGTCGTCTCGACTCTCGGCATCGGCGCCGTCGCCGGCCGCCTCGTCATGGGAGCGGTCTCGGACCGCATCGGGCGCAAGCGCGCCGTCGGGGTCGCGATGGCACTCCAGGCCGTCGCCTTCCTCGGCTTCCTCCTCGCCGGCCGCGGGCTCCCCCTGCTCTTCGGCGACGCGCTCGTGTTCGGCTACTCGTACGGCGCGGTCTCCACGCTCTTCCCCGCGATCGTCGGCGACTTTTTCGGCCGCGGCCAGGCGGGCACGATCGTCGGCTTCCTCTTCGCGCTGGCCGGCGCGATGGCGGGCTGGGGGCCGCTCATCGCCGGCGCGATCTACGACGCGACCGGGAGCTACGATCTCACGTGGACCCTCTCGGCGCTCCTGAACGTCGTCGCGATCGTCCTTCTGGCGCGCGCGCAGCCGCCGCGAGGCGCCACGGCATGACGGCGACCAGGGCGATCCTCATCAGCATCGACGGCCTGGCGGCGTTCTACTGGACCGACCCCGCGGCGCGGATGGAGGGTGTGCGCGCGCTCGCGAAGCGCGGCGTCGTGGCCGCGCGCATGGAAACCGTCTTCCCGAGCACCACCTGGCCGGCCCACGCGAGCCTCGTCACCGGCGTGGCGCCGGACCGCCACGGCGTCGTCGGCAACGCCATTCTCAACCGACGGACCGGAGCGCGCGAGGACCTGACCGGCGATCCCGTCTACGACGCGCCGGACCTCCTGCGCGGGCCGACGGTCTACGATTGTGCGCACGCCGCCGGGCTCACGACGGCGGCGATCGACTGGCCGGCCACGCGCCACGCGCCGTCGCTCAATTTCAACCTGCCGTTCTTCAAGGACCAGCGCGTCTTCGAGACCCAGACCTCGCGGGCGGTCTGGACCGAGCTCGCCGCGCTCGGCTATCCGCTCGACCGTCAGGGCGAGTGGGCCGAGCTGCCCAAGCGCTTTCTGAAGGACGCGATGGTGGCCGAGCTCGCGGCGCACGTCTGGCGTCGCCACGAGCCCCGGCTGATGCTCCTGCACTTCCTCTGCGTCGACAGCCTCCAGCACCTCCACGGGCCGCGCTCGCCGGAGGCCTACTGGGCGATCGACTACGTGGACGGGCTCATCGGGCGCTTCCTCGCGACCCTGCCGGCCGACGAGCTGGCCGAGCGCACGGCGCTCTTCGTGGTGTCGGACCACGGCTTCCTTCCCGTCGCGCACGAGGTCCGTCCGAACGCGCGCTTGCGCCAGCTCGGCGTGCTGCGCGCGGACCCGGCCGGGCGCGTCGCGAGCGCCGACGCGCGCTTCGTGACGAACCACGGCGCGGGCTACCTCTACTGCACCGGGGACGGTGACCCGGTCCGGCTCGCGCGGGACCTCGCCGCCGAGCTCGCGCGAGTCGAGGGCGTGGCGCACGTGTGGGCGGAGCGCGAGTATCCCGCCCTTGGTCTGCCGAGGCTCGCGCAGGACCCGAGGGTCGGCGATCTCCTTCTGGAGGCCGCGCCCGGTTACGCCTTCGCCGACGATGCCCAGGGGGACGAGGTCGTCGGCGCCCCGCGCTATCGCGGCAACCACGGTCACCTCCCGACGCATCCGGACAATGGCGCGTTCTTCCTGGCCGCGGGGCCTGGGATCGCGCGGGGACGCACGCTCGCGGCGGTGCGGAGCCGCGACGTCGGGCCGACCGTCGCCCACGTGCTCGGGCTCGGGATGGAGGCGACTGACGGACGCGTGCTGACCGAGATCCTCGCCGCCTGACCGCGACGGGTGCGGCCCTGCTAGAATCGCGGGATGCCGCTGGAGATCGCCGGCCTCAAGGTGGAGCGCGTGACGCCGCGGGCCCCCGCGCGCGCCAACCCGATCCTGTTCCTCCACGGCATGTGGGGCGGGAGCTGGATGTGGGACCACTACCTCGGCTTTTTCGCAGGGCGCGGCTACACGGGCTACGCGCTCAACCTGCGCGGCCACCACGGCTCGAAGCCGGTGGACGACATCGGCCGGGTCCGGTTCGCCGACTACCTCGCCGACGCGCGCGCGGCCGCCGCGGCGATCGGCAACCCGATCATCGTCGGCCACTCGATGGGTGGCCTGCTGGCGCAGAAGCTCGCCGAGCTCGGCGAGCCGCCGGCCGTCGTGGCGCTCACGCCCGCGGCACCGCGCGGAATCTTCCCCCTGTGCACCGTCGAGCTGTTCCGCGTCTCGCTCGTGCATTTCCACGAGTTCGTGCTCGGCCGCCCCATCGTCCCGACGCCGGCCGAGGCCGACGCGCTGCTGCTCGGGCGGATTCCCCCCGACGAGCGCCGCGCGGCCTTCGAGCGGCTCGTGCCCGAGTCCGGGCGCATGGCATTCGACGTGGCGGTGAGGGGTGTGCCCGTGGACGCCGCGCGGGTGCGGTGCCCGATGCTCGTCGTCGCGGCGCGGGAGGACCGCATCACGCCCGCCAAGATGGTCGGGAAGATCGCGGGGAAGTACCAGGCGGAGCTCCGCGTCTACGACGGGCACGCCCACATGGTGGTGCTGGAGCCGGGCTGGGAGCTGATCGCCGGCGAGGTCGCGAGCTGGCTCGACAAGGAGGTGCGATGAAGGCCCTCCGAGACAAGTACTGCATCGTCGGCGTGGGCGAGACGGAGTACTCGCGCGCCTCCAACCGCACGACGCGTGCGATGGCGGTCGAGGCGGTCCGCCACGCCATCCTCGACGCGGGCCTCACGGCCGGCGACGTGGACGGGATGCTGGACTACCAGGGAGGCGACTCGACCCTCGCGAACCACGTCGCGCCGGATCTCGGGATCCGCCTGAACTTCTACATGGACGTGATGGGCGGCGGCTCGTCGACGGAGGCGCTGGTCGGCCTCGCGATGGGCGCGATCGAGGCCGGCATGTGCCAGACGGTCGCGATCTACCGCTCGATGAACGGCTACAGCGAGTTCCGCATCGGCGGCACCGGCGCGCGCGCGGCCCAGCCCGTGCGCGGGCTCGACCTCGCCCAGGTGCCCTTCGGGATGCGGAGCGCCGGCCAGAACTTCGCGCCGACGTTCCTGCGCCACATGTACGAGTACGGGACGACCTCGGAGCAGGTCGCGCACGTGAAGGTCGCCCACAGCAAGCACGCGTCACAAAATCCCAAAGCGCTCCTCAAGGAGCGCGTGACGGTCGCCGACGTCGTCGGCTCGCGCTGGATCGTGACGCCGCTCCACCTCCTCGACTGCTGCCTCGAGACCGACAATGCGACCTGCGTCATCGTGACCTCGGCCGAGCGGGCGCGCGACTGCCGCCCCCGGCCCGTCCACATCCTGGGCGTCGCCGGGCGCGTGTCGAAACCGCGTCTGGACTTCCACTGGGCGCACGGCCCGATCACCCGCGTCGCGGGCTACTACGCCAAGGACATCGTCTTCGGCCAGGCCGGCATCGGCCCGGACGACGTGGACCTGACCGGCTCCTACGACGCGTTCACGTTCACGACGATGCTGCAGCTGGAAGAATACGGATTCTGTAAGAAGGGGGAGGGAGGGCACCACGTCTCGAGCGGGGTCATCGAGCTCGGCGGCCGGCGCCCCAACAACACTTCGGGCGGCCACCTCTGCGAGGGCTACACGCACGGGATGTCCATGGTGATCGAGAACGTCCGACAGCTCCGCGGGACCGTGGACGACTACTGCCCGAAGGCCGCCGAGGGCGTCCACACCTACGACTACGCCCCGGGCCGCTGCCGCCAGGTGAAGGACGCCGAGATCGCGATGAACCTCGGCTGGGCGATGCCGCCCCTCGGCAGCGCCCTCATCCTCCGGAGATGAGGACGACAGAGATCGGGCGATCGACCGTCCGCATCGCGAGATTCCGGCGGGGCACGGGCGTGGCGACAGCCCGGGAGGCTCAGCCCAGTGGGCTGAGCCATGTGCCCTGTTCAAGGAGGTGTCTCTGATGCCCCAGCCGGTCCAGTACCGCGGGATGTCGCTGATCGTCCCGGACAACGACACGGAGTGGAAGGAGTTCTACGCGCACGCGCGGGCTCATCGCCTCGTCGTGCGAAAGTGCGCCCCGTGCGGCCTCCTGCGCTACCCGCCGACGCACGCCTGTCCCTGGTGCATGGCGCTCGGGTGGAACTGGCAGGAGGTCTCCGGGCGCGGCACGATCTACTCCTACGAGATCGTCCACCACGCCATCCAGCCGGGCTTCCGCGAGCTCACGCCCTACGCGGTCGTGCTCGTCGAGCTCGACGAACAGCGCGGGCAGCCGACACCCGACGAGTCGCTGCGGATCATCGCCAACCTCCTCAGGCCCGACCTCACGCCCGAGGGCCCAGCCGAGGTGGCGATCGGCAAGCGCGTGCGGGTGATCTTCCAGGACCTCGCCGACCACATGGCACTCCCGCAGTTCACGCTGACCGACGAGCCCCCACAGGGGCGCGTGTGGCGACTTCCGTGAAGTGCGGCATCGGGCTCTCGGTCCAGCACCTGCCCGACGACGCGCAGACGGCGCGGTTCCAGGAGCACGTCGAGCAGGTTCGCCTCGCGCGCGCCGTGGGGTTCACGTCCGTCTGGGCGAGCCAGCACTATCTCTCCGACCCGTTCACCTACTTCCAGCCGATCCCTACCCTCGCGCGCGTCGCCGCCGACGCCCCGGGCATGACGCTCGGGACGGGATGCCTGCTCCTGCCCCTCCACCACCCCGTCGAGATCGCCGAGCAGCTCGCGACGCTCGACGTGATCACGGGGGGCCGCTTCATCTTCGGTGTCGGCCTCGGCTATCGCGACGTCGAGAACGAGGCGATGGGGCACGACCCGAAAGAGCGCGTCGGTCGGCTGGTCGAAGGGCTCGAGGTGATCGAGCGGCTCTGGAACGGCGAGCCCGTCACCTACCAGGGCACGCACTTCCGCCTTCGCGACGTGCGCATCTCGATGCGGCCGCTCCAGCGACCGCGCCCGCCGATCTGGCTCGCGGCGAACAGCGACGCCGGCGTGCGGCGCGCGGCGCGCCTGGGCGACGCCTGGCTGATGAATCCCCACGCCACGCTCCCGACGCTCGAGCGCCAGGTCGCTCTCTTCAGGCGCACCCGCACCGAGCTCGGCCGCCCGACGGCGATCGAGACGCCGCTCATCAAGGAGTGCTACGTCGCGCCGGAGTCGTCCGCGGCATTCGCCGAGGCCGCTCCGTTCCTCGACGCGAAGTACCGCGCCTACCGCCGCTGGGAGCAGGACAGGGCGCTGCCCGCCGGGGAGAGCTTCCCGGGGAGCTTCGAGGAGCTGGCGCGCGACCGGTTCGTCCTCGGCGACCCCGTGAGGGTCGCCGAGGAGATCGCCCGCTATCGCGAGCGGCTCGGCGTCACGACGCTGATTTTCCGGATCCAGTGGCCGGGCATGGACCAGGCGCAGGTCCTCCGCTCGATCCGCCTCCTCGGCACGAAGGTGCTGCCCAAGGTCACGCCATAGCGCTCACTTCGCGAGCACCGAGTCGAGCGCCAACGATCCGCCCCCGGCCATCAGGCACGCGACCGCCATGGCGACGAAGGCGAGGTTCGCCTCGTACCCGTGCCCCCGGCCGGCGGCGAGCTCCCAATTGAGGAAGAAGCCGTGCTTCCGGTGCACCTTGGCGATCGCCCCGATCATCACGATGAGCACCGCGAGGGCTGCCAACCGCGTCAGGAACCCGAAGATGAGGCCGATCCCGCCGAGAAACTCGAAGAAACACACGAGGTAGGCGATCGGCCGCGGGAGGCCGATCGAGGTCAGGTAGCCGGTCGTCCCCTTGAGTCCGTACCCGCCGAACCATCCGAGCACCTTCTGCGCGCCGTGGGCGAAGAAGATCACGCCGAGCACCACGCGGACCACGGTGATCGCCCAGGACGACGACGTCGCGACGAGCCAATCCATGACGGGCCTCCTCGTTCGCGCGGCGGCCGCTCCGGGCCCCGCGCCGTTGAGCAGTTCGCAGCTCGCCCTACAGCGGTGACCGGCTGACCTTGTCGATGTCCTGCTGGTACTTGAGCAGGAGCGCGAGCGTCTTTCGCGTCACGTCGGAGTCGATCCGCTCCACGCCAAGGAGCAGCAGTGTGCGCGCCCAGTCCAGCGTCTCGGACACCGACGGCGGCTTCTTGAGATCCAGCGCCCGGATCGTGCGGACCACCCGCGCGATCTGCTCGGCCAGGGTCGCGTCGACCTCGGGAATGCGCGCCCGCACGATCTGCTTCTCCCGCTCGACGTCGGGGTAGTCCATGTGCAGGAACAGGCACCGCCGCTTCAGCGCCTCGGACAGCTCGCGCGTGTTGTTCGACGTCAACACCACGAGCGGCGGCCGGTTCGCGGTGAGCGTGCCGAGCTCCGGAATCGACACCTGCCACTCCGACAGGATCTCGAGGAGCAACGCCTCCGTCTCCACCTCGACCCGATCGACCTCGTCGATCAGCAGCACCACCGGCTCGGGGGACCGGATCGCCGCCAGGAGCGGGCGCGCGAGGAGGAAGTCCTCCGTGAAGATGTCCTGTTCGACCTTGCGCCAGTCGCGCTGCTCGGCGTCCGCCTGGATGCGGAGCAGCTGCTTCTTGTAGTTCCATTCGTAGAGCGCCTTCGCCTCGTCGAGCCCCTCGTAGCACTGCAGGCGCATCAGCGTGTGCCCGGTGATCGCCGCGAGTCCCTTGCCAAGCGCCGTCTTTCCAACGCCCGCTGGCCCCTCGCACAGGATGGGTTTCTCCAGCCGGTCGGCGAGGTACACCGTCATGGCGACGTCCTCGTCGGCCAGGTAGCCCACGGCCGCGAGGCGCTGCCTGACCTCCGACGGGGACTGGAAGCGTTCCATTCGGCCCTTTCGTCGCGCGCTATCGCGCGCGGCTTCCCGACGGGGCGCCGGGACCCCCACCGGAACGCGCCGCGGCGGCAGTAGCCGCCTCGTCCACGAACCGTATGCGCCGCTGAACGGGGAAGAAGCGCAGATCGAAGCGCGCCGCCACGAGCCCCCACAGGCCCTGGGGCGCCCACACCATCACGACGATCGCCACGGCGCCGAGGACGATGAGGTACCAGGCGCCGTAGTCGGCCAGGAACTCGCGCAGGACGAAAAACAGGGTCGTGCCGACGATGGGGCCCTCGATCGTCCCGATCCCTCCGATCACGACGACGAAGATCATCGAGGCGGTCCAGTTCACCGAGAACGCCGCGGTCGGCAGGATCCGGAGCAGATTGAGGTAGATCAAGGCCCCGGCGACACCGCAGCCGAACGCCGTCACGAGGTAGACGACCAGTGTGCTGCGGAACACGTTGATGCCGAGGCTCTCCGACGCCCGCGCGCTGTCGCGGATCGCGGTCAGGGCGAGTCCACGGCGGGAACGGAGGAGGCCGTAGACGAGCGCGACGGCCCCGACCCCCACCGCCAGCGCGATCCAGTAGGTCAGCCGCTCACGTTCGGTGCGGGGGATGGAGCGAATCGCCTGCAGCGAGCGGCCGAGACCTCCGCCGAGCGATGAGCTGTTGGCGACCAGCAGGTAGTAGACCTCCGCCACCACCCACGTCCCCACCGCGAAGTAGCCGCCCTGGAAGCGGAAGACCACCGCCGCCGTGGGCAGTGCGACCGCCGCCGTCACGAGCCCCGCGAGGAACACCGAGAGGAACGGGTTGACGCCGAGGAAGTCGGCGAGGACGTTGAGCGCGTAGCCCCCGAGCCCCACGTAGGCCTGCTGACCGACCGACACGAGGCCGCCGTAGCCCGCGAGAAGATTCCACATCTGGGCCAGCGTCAGCATCGATAAGAACTCGACGAGCAGGCGCATGTCGCTCGAGCTGCCCCAGAAGGGCAGCGCGAGCAGGACCGCGAGCAGCACCGCGCTCGCCAGGGCCCCCAGACGACTCGCCGGGGTCCCACGCTCGACCGTATAGCCGGCCGCCGTCATGCCTCTCTCACGGGCTTCGCGAACAGCCCCTGCGGCCGCACGAGCAGTACCAGCAGGAAGACGAGGTGCCCGGCGAGCTCGCGGTAGGCGGGGTCGACCTTGGCGCCGAGCGTGTGCGCGGTCCCGAGAATGACGCCGCCCACCAGGGTTCCCCACAGCGACCCGAGACCCCCGATCACGACCGTCTCGAACGCAACCAGGAGACGGCCGGGGCCGATGTCGGGAGAAAACGTCGTTCGGATCCCGAGGAACACGCCGGCCACGGCGACGATCCCGAACGCGATCGCCACCGCGAGGCCGTAGGTGTGACGGTTGTCGATCCCCATGAGGCGCACCGTCTCCTGGTCGTCCGCTGTCGCGCGGAACGCCCGGCCGAGCGCCGTCCGCGTGAAGAGCCCTTGGAGTCCGGCGATCGCCAGCGCGGCGACCAGGAAGACGACCAGAGGATACCACCCGATGGCGAGCTGCCCGGCGATGCTGATGCTGGCGGTGCTGATGTCACCCGCATCCAGACGCCGATCGTCCGCCGAGAAGGTCTGAAGGAGCAGGTTCTGGATGATGACGGAGAGACCGAACGTGACGAGCAGGGGCGGCAGGACGCCCCGATCCAGAGTCCGGGCGAGCAGACCCCGTTGCAGGCCATAGCCGAGCCCGCCCATCAACGGCACCACGATCACGAGGCTCAGGAAGGGGCCGACGCCGGTCACGCCGACCACGACGATGCTGAGGAACGCCGCCAGGATGATGAAGTCTCCGTGCGCGAGGTTGACGACCCGCATGATCCCGAAGACCAGCGAGAGCCCGGCGGCAAAGAGGGCATAGAGCCCGCCAAGCAGGAGCCCCTGGGTCAGGGCGTTCACCCAGTCCACGGCTCAGACACCGAAATACGCCGCGGCGATCTGCTCCCGCGCGAGATCGCGTGGCCGACCCGCGAGGGAGACCCGGCCCTCCTGAAAACAGTACACGCGGTCACACACACTGAGCGCGCGGCCGACATCCTGCTCCACGAACAGCGTGGTCGTTCCCTCGCCCACGATCGTGGCCAGACGGTTGTAGACGTCGTTGACGACGATCGGCGCGAGCCCGAGCGACACCTCGTCGAGGAGCAGCAGCCGCGGGTTGGCCATCATCGCCCGGCCCATCGCCAGCATCTGCTGCTGGCCGCCCGAGAGCGTCAGGCCGCTCACCGCGCGGCGCTCGTACAGCACCGGGAACAGCTCGTACACGCGCGCGAGCGACCATGGGCCCGGGCGCCCGCGATGGGCTCCGATCCGGAGATTTTCCTCCACCGTCAGGCTGGGGAAGATGCGCCGGCCCTCGGGCACGAGCGCGATGCCCAGCGCGACGATCTCGTGGGTCGGGCGGCCGCCGATGGGTCGGCCGTCGAAGCGCACGGCCGGCGCCGCGCTCGCGTTCAGCCCGACCACGGTCCTGAGGAACGTCGATTTGCCGGCGCCATTCGCGCCGATGATGGCCACGAGCTCGCCTGGCGCGACCTCGAGCGTGACGCCGAAGAGGGCCTGGAAATCGCCGTAGAAGGCGGTGAGCTCGTGGACCGACAAGAGGCTCATCCGACATCGATCCCCATGTAGACCTTCCGAACCTCCGCGCTCGTCACGACGTCTCGGGGAGCGCCCTCGGCCAGGCGGCGCCCGAGGTTGACGACGAGCAGGCGATCGACGGCCAACATCAGCGCGTGGACGATGTGCTCGATCCAGATGATCGTCACGCCCTCGGCACGGATCTCCCGGATGGCGGCGACCAGCTCCGCCACCTCGTGCTCCGTCAGCCCGCCCGCGATCTCGTCGAGCAGGAGCAGCCGCGGGCCCGTCGCCAGTGCCCGCGCCAGCTCCAGGCGCTTGCGCTCGAGCAGCGTCAGCGAGCCGGCGAAGGTGTTGGCCTTGCCGGCGAGTCCCGTCCGTCGCAGGACCTGGACGCTCACATCGTGCGAATCGCGCTCCGACCTCCCCCGACCGAACGCAGCCCCGACCAGGACGTTCTCGAACACGGTCATCCCGACGAACGGGAGCGGGATCTGATACGTGCGCGCGATCCCGGCGGCGCAGCGATCGTGGGGCCGCCGCGCGGTGATGTCGGCGCCGGCGAAGAAGATCCGGCCCCGGTCCGGCGTCGTATCTCCCGTGATGAGGTTGAACAGCGTGGTCTTGCCGGCGCCGTTCGGTCCGATCACGCCCACGCCGAGCGCCTCGCCGCCGCCGACCTCGAAGGTGAGGTCGTCGGTCACCACCAGCGCGCCGTACGCCTTGGAGACGCCCTCGAGCCGGAGCAGCGGCTTCGCCGCCGCGGCGCCCCCCGTCACGGGCTACACCATGCCCCGCAGCGTGCCTCCCGTGGGGATGAAGGGCGCCCGCTTGTTGCTGACAATCGTGAGGTCGTAGGCGAACTGCTTGCCCTTCCCCCACTGCCCGCCGACCAGCGGCGTCTTGGCCACGTTGCCGACCGGTCCCTTGGCCCAGCTGATGTCGCCCACGATCGTCTTCGCGCTGGTCGCCTTGATGGCTTCACGGAGCGCGTCGCGATCGCCCGCCTTGCCGGCGCGCGAGAGCGCGTCGAAGGCGACCTCGAACAGCGCGTGGATGAAGCCCATGGGCTGCGTCCACTGCTTCTTGGTGGCGCTCGTGTACCTGGCGGCCAGGTCCCGCGAGGTGAACCCGGTCAGCGATGACTTGAAGGGGTGGTTGGGCGACCACCACACCTCGGTGGTGAGCCCGTCGCCGGTGGGGCCGAGCGCCTCGACCGAGCGGGGGAAGAGCAGCGCCTTGCCGACGGTCACCGCCTTCGGCCGGAAGCCCTGCTGACGCGCCTGGGTCCAGAAAGTCGTGAAGTCCGGCGGGATCAGCACGCCGGTCACGATCTCGACCTTCGCGTTCTTGAACGCCGTGATCTGTGCGGAGAAGTCGTCGAGGAGCGGCTTGAAGAAGCCCGGATCGACCATCGCGAAGCCGAGCTTCCGGAGCGCCGGGGCGAAGCCGCGCTCGGGGTCGCCCCAGGCGCGCCCGTCGCCATCGTTGGGCCAGAGCGCTCCGACCTTCTTGTTGGTCGGCACCGTCTGCCACAGATCGGTGAAGACGCCGATGATGTCCTCGAGGCCCCAGAAGAAGTGGTAGGTCCACTTGAACCCCTTCGCGGGGTCGCCGCCGCGCCCGAAGAACCACGGCTGCCAGGGCGCGACCGACGAGATGCAGGGCACCTCGTTCAGCTCGCACTGGTCCCCCACCGGATTCGTCGTCTCGGGCGTCGACGCCACGAGCATCAGGTCGATCTTCCCGCTCAAGATGAGGTCGGACGCCACCTCGGCGGCGCGGTTCGGGTTCGACTGGCTATCCTTGACGAGGAGCTTGATCGGGTGAGGCTTGCCGCCGATCGCGACCCCGTCCGCGAGCGCCTTCTCGAGGCCGGCGATGATGAATTCGTCGGCCTCGCCGAACCCGGCGAGTGGGCCGGTCCGCGGGCTGACGTAGCCGATCCGAATCTCGCGTTCCGCGCCGCGCGCTGGCCCGACCCGCAGCGCGCCCAGGCCGGCGACCGCGCCGGCCGCCGCCCCGCCCTTGAGAAACCGCCGTCGCGTCATCAGAAATTCACCGGGTTCGTCGGCGCCTTCCCCGACGCGATGAGCGCGGGAAGGTCGGGCGACGCGTTCTCCCATACGAGCAGCATGGCGCGTTTGGGCGAGTAGCCCTGGTGACGGATGTCTGCCGGCATCGCCGCGACGTCCCCGGGCTTCATGACCACCTTGGCGCGGACGGCGCCCGTGTCGCGATCCTCGACGTCCCAGTAGATCTCGTCGCTGAGCTGGACGAACCACTCCACTCGATCGTTGCCGTGGATGATCGGCAGGATGTACTCCTCGGTGGTCGGGCAGTACAGGCTGTCCTTGCAGACGGAGACGACCGAGGGGTTCCACGTCACATTCGATCGGGAGAGGTAGGCGAACAGGTTGAAGGCGCTCACCTGCCCCTCGAAGCCCGGCTCGACGACGACCTCGGGCTCGTCCTGCGGCACGTCGACGAAGTGGCGGTTGATCGGGAACCCGTTCGCGTCAGACCTGAGCGCCTCGTCCTCCGGCACGCCCACCATCCGCTTCGCCGCGACGCGCCGCCGCGTGACCGCGGCTCGGTTGTCGCCGGCCTTCGGTCCAAAGGCCGTCCCGGTCTCGTGCGGGCTGGCGAACGGGTCGAAGGTCGAGTTCGTCCAGTCTTCGAGGATGGCCTTGAACGTGGCCTTGATCAGCGGCGTCGGGAAGTTTTCCAGATGGTCCAGCTCGGCCTTGCGGTAAGCGTCGTTGTATCGGCCGGCAAACAGATCGACCGTGCCGTAGTGGTTGACCGTCCCGATGACGCCGTCGAAGTTGACGATGCCGTAGAAGAACTCCCAGGCCACGTCGCGCTGGAGGGCCCGGAGGAACCCGTCGGCGGACATGACATGGCGGCCCGTCGGCCACTTGATGTAGACGAAGTACTCGTCGCGGGCGAAGGTCAACTCGCCGAGGGAGAAGCGCCGGTAGCCGTGCTCGTTGGGCCCGGTGGCCTTGACGTCGGAGACCGTCTGGACGCTCATCGCGCGCCCTCCTTGTTCACATCGTCTGGCAAATCTCGGACCATCGGTACTGCGTGTCTTGACCGGCGATCGTCTGGAGAAGAACGACCCCCGGCCGGTCGGCGTGGAACTGGTACGCGGCGCCGGCGGGCAGCAGCGTCATGTGGCCGCGACGCGCGCGGACGCGGCCCATCTTCCGGCCCGCCGGTTCGCCGCTGAGGCGAATGGACCCCTCGTGATTGGGACGAACCCCGGAGGGATCGGCGAGCTTCAGCAGCCGGATCTCGACCTCGCCGTCCATGACCAGGGCGAACTCGTCGTGGGCGGCCGCCCGCCACTCGGACGTGCCCTCGGCCCTGATGACCTCGAGGACGTACTGCATGTTCTTCCCCACGGCCACCTTCGCGTACGGCTTCGACCGCGTTGCGACCTCGAAGATATTGGAGAAGGCGTAGCGCTTGGGATCATCGTCGATGATCTCCACCCCGCCCTTCTCATAGGATGCGAGAGAGCCAAAGCGGGTGACGTACTTGGTCATCGGAGAGCCTCCCCGTCGTTCCTGCCCGTGTCCCGGGTGTTCGATCTACGGACTCTTGGACACGGTCACCACGAATGTCAACAGCAAATATTTACCCATGTCGGCCGCCCCACCCCCGGGGCGGATCGGGGGCCTTCGAGCGTGGCGCGTTCGGGGTCAGCACGCCGAGCGTGCCCAGTACGATCGCCGTGAGCTGCGCGATCGCGTCGTGCACGTCGGGCGTGTTCGGCAGGATGCACCTGAGATCCGTGACGCCCAGGTGTGCGAGCTCGATGGCCCTGGCCTGACACTGCTCCAGGGTGCCGAAGATCCCGAACGCCGCCGGGTGCCCGATCTCGCGGAACAGCGGCTCGTCGCTCGCCCGGGCGCGCGCCTCCGCGGAGGTCCGCCCGATGGAGACCGGCACCTCCACGGCGATCCCGAGCCCGGCGGGATCCCGGCGCGCGGCCGCGCAACCCGCGCGGATCTGGGCGATCAGCGCGCTGACGTCCTGGAGGGCGGACGCGGGGATCACGACGTCGTCGGCCACGCGCGCGGCTACGTCGATCGCTCGGGGATCCGTGATCTCGACGGAAAGCGGCGGTCCGCCAGGAAGGAGCTCGCGGAGGGTTCGGGCGTACTCCTCCACGTGCTCCCCGACGCTTCTCAAGCCGATCTCGACGCGTCCTCCCACCGCGACATCGAGGGTGCGTGCCATCGCGGCGAGGGTCGCGGGCGGTCTGAGGGGAGGACGCACCATCGCCCCCAGTCGGGCCCGGGACGCGTCGAGCCCCGCGAGGACGAGCGCGGTCCACGCCTCGAGCCGGGAGCCGTCAGCCTCGAGGGTCGGATGGTCGGCGACCCAGAGCGCGTCGATTCCCGCGCGATCGCACATCTTCGCCACCTCGCGCACGCGACTCGGCGCGTTCCGCGTGTCGAGGACGACGCTCAGACGGGCGAGCCGTCCCGACGGGGCGACGGTTGGCCTGAAGCGACTCACACGCTAGACTCTACTAAACCGGCCGCCGCGGGGGAACCGGCAGCCCGATGCTGAACGCGCTGATCGACTTCATTCACCGGTTGCGCGACGCCGCGATCCCGATCTCCATGGTCGAGGCGGTCGACGCCACGGAGGCCCTCCGCCACGTCGACCTGGGGAGCCGCGCCGAGCTCAGGGCGGCCCTCAAGACCGTGCTCGTGAAGCGCGCGGAGCACGCGGCCTCGTTCGCGGCGCTGTTCGACGTCTACTTCGCCGCGCGCCGGGCCGACGCGCCCCGATCGGGAGGCGGACCGCCGGACGTCGCCGATCCCACCGCCGCCGACGACCTCCTGCAGGCCCTTCACGACGCCCTGCGACGAAACGACGAAGGCGCCTTGCGGGCGATGGCGACGCGCGTCGTCCAGCACTTCGCCGGCATCGACGCGCAGCGCGCCGGCTCCCAGCAGTACTACCTCTACCGCGTCCTCCGCCAGCTCGACCTGTCCAATCTCCTGCAGCGGCTCATCCATGAGGCGGGCGAATCCGGTGGTGACACGACGCGCCTCGATGACCGTCTGGTTGGGGACGAGCAACGCCACCGGATCGAAGCATTCCGCCGACGGCTCGCCGACGAGATCCGCGCGCGCCTTCTCGACGTCAAGGGGGCCGCGGCCGCCGCCGACGTGTCCGTCCGCACGCCGATCGAGGACGTCGACTTCCTGGGGGCCACGCCGGGGGAGCTCCGGGACATGCGGCAGGCGATCCGGCCACTCGCGCGGAAGCTGGCCGCCCGCATCGCGCGCCGGCGCCGCTTACGCCGGCACGGGCGGCTCGATGCGCGCCGAACGATCCGCCGCTCGCTGTCCGCCGGGGGCGTGCCGCTCGAGCCCGCCTTTCGATACCCGAAGGCGTCCAAGGCGGATCTGTACCTGCTCTGCGATGTCTCAGGGTCGGTCGCGGAGTTCGCGCACTTCACCCTGTCGCTCCTGTACGCGATGAACGAGGAGTTCTCGAGGATCCGATCCTTCGCGTTCGTCGACGGGATCGACGAGGTGACGAAGCTCTTCGACGACCGCTCGGTCCAGCTGGACGCTCGCCATCTCCTGGCGCGCGCCAACCTCGTGTGGGCGGACGGACACAGCGACTACGGCCACGTGTTCGGGCGGTTCTGGAACGTCTACGGAGCGCGCACCCTCGGGCCGAGGACCACCGTCATCATCACCGGGGACGCTCGCAGCAACTACCGAGCCCCGGGGCTCGAGGCGCTGCGCGCGATCCAGGCATGCGCCCGCAAGGTCTATTGGCTGAATCCCGAGCCGCGGCGGGAGTGGAACACGACGGACTCGATCATCGCGTCGTATGCTCCCTGCTGCGACGGCGTCTTCGAGGTGCGCAACCTGCGCCAGCTCGCCGACTTCGTTCGCGCGATCGCGTGAAGCCGGCCCATGGCCGAGGATCCGAGCGGGTCAGAACAGCGCGATCGGGTTCACCGGCGAGCCGGTCACGCCCTGGAGGCGGAGCGGCGCGATCGTCAGCATGAACTCCCACCGTCGCCGTGCCACGCACGCCTGCGCCAGGTCCTCGAGGTTGGCGTTGTCGATGAGCCAGAGCCCCATGCCGACGAGACCGACGATGTGGACGACGTTGCCGAGACCGGGGTGGGTCGCGGGGCTGACGTCGTTGTGGGTGTCGGTGCCGAGCATGGCGACGTCGCGCTCACGGAGCCACGGCATGCACGCGACGTGCGCCGCGGGAGAGCCGTCCTTCAGTGGATGGCGCGGTCCGTCCGCGAGCCGCCGCGCATAGTAGCCGGTGCGGATCAGCAGAATGTCGCCCGCCTCGACGCGGACCTGCTGCGCCCGCTCGGCTGCCTCGAGGTCTTCGGGCAGCACCCCCTCGCCCGACCCGAGCCAGCGTCCCTTCAGCGCCGCCACGTCCAGGAGGACGCCACGGCTCACGACGCCGTCGCACAGCAGATCCACCGACTCGACCTGGGCGCCCTCGCGCGAGGTGATCAGGTTGGCCGAGCGCCCGTTGTAGATCTTGCCCTGCCAGAAGTAGTGAGCCGGCGTATCCACGTGCGTGATCGTGTAGCCGTGGAAGACCATGCCGATGAACTCGGAGGCGCCGCGCCGCTCCAGGAGTCGGGCGGGCGAGTCGTGGTCGCGCCCCTCGCCCGAGTCGACCATGAAGCGGAGGGGCTGAAACGTCGTGTCGGCGCTGACCGCGTTGGTCGCGATCGGCCGCGCGCAGCTCACGGGAACGCCGTCCCGCACGAGCGCCGCCGCGCGCTTTCGCTTCTCCGGCGTGATGAGGTTGATCGTCCCCAGCTCGTCGTCCTTTCCCCAGCGTCCCCAGTTGCTGAGGCTCGAGATCATCTTGATCACGTCGCTCTCGGTCAGGGTCGTCGCCACGGGGGTCCTCCTCGAGGAGGCCGGACATCGGGTCCGGGCTAGAAGTACTCGAACGTCATCGCCTCGCGCTCCATCCGGAGCCGGAGGTCCGCCATGAAGACGAGGTAGGGATGCGCGCCGTGCGCGACGAGCGCGTCGCGGTTTCCGTCGAGGAGCGCCGCCGACTCCGCCTCACCGAGCCCCATCTCGCGCGCGGCCGCGCGGGGGTCCGCGCGGAACCGAGACCGGAAGGCGGCGTCCGACTTGATGGCGAAGAGGCACCGGTTCAGACGGTAGGCCGAGGCGGGTGGGAACCGGTAGTGCGCGGTCACGTTCACAGACTCGCCTCGCCTACGGGCCACTCGACGACCGCGTTGCCGTGATGCCACGACGGCTCGTAACAATAGGGGTCGGCCTTCGCATCGCCGACCGCGCCGAGCAGCGTGATCCACGTCCGCAGCTCGATGTTGCCGGCCCGGTCGAGCTCCTCGGCGGTGACCGCGGCGAGCTCGTGGCCCCGCCCCGCGCTCAAGAGGTCCAGCAGCCGCCGGTCGTAGTCGAACGCCGGCGAGGCGTAGCGGTCGGTCCCCGGGAAGTGGGACATGCCGCCCGAGGCCATGAGGACCACGCGCTCCGAGCGCGAGTCCAGGATCTCGCCGAGCGCGCGGCCCCACTCGTAGCAGCGCTTCGGCGTCGGCTGGGGCGGCAGGTAGACGTTGATGTGGAGCGGGACGAGGGGGACCGACGGGGCCGGCATCGTGAAGTGGAGCGGCACGTAGAACGCGTAGTCGAGCGGCGCGTCCTGCGTGTAGACGAGGTCGAACCCCCGCTCGATCCCCGCCTCGACGAGGGCGCGGGCCAGCGGCTCGTGGATCGGGAACCGGTACCGATAGCGCCCGAAGGTCCCCGCGCACTCCGCCCCCACGTAGACGGCGAGCGCGGGCACCGCGTTCAGGAAGAACGCCTCGATGTGGTCCCCGGCGATCACCGCGATCGCGTCCGGCCGGAGCGCCTCGAGCCGCTGCTTGACCCGCGCGAAGGCCGCGTGGACGCGCAGCACGAGCTCGCGGTCCTCGGTCTCGGGCCGGGCGAGGAGCTGCGGCGTGTGGGCGCACGCGAAGGCGCCGACCAGCATGGGACTCACGCCCCGGCCGCGGCGTCGATCACGTGCCGCGGGATGATGAGCCGCGCCGCCATGACGGGTCGCGGCGAGGTGCCGATCCGCAGCTCGCCGACGATCGAGAGCAGCATGTACGCCTCGCGGCGATCCATGCCCGTGCGCCCGACGAACCACTCGACGGCGCCACGGGCCGCGTCCTCGGTGGCGAGCTCGACGGTCGGGCCGAAGCCGAGGACCTGCACGGTGTCGTCCACCTCGAGGATCGGGCGGTCGAGCTTCCGTCCCTGCTGGAGCTCCACGCGGGCGCGGACCGTGGCGTCGCACTCGACGCCCGTGCCCGTGATGATCCCGTCGCTGATCGCGGCGTGCGGGTCGGCGAAGAACAGCAGCGCGCCGTCGACCATCACCGGCAAGTGGACCCGGCTCCCGGCGCGCACGTCCTTCTGGTCGAAGTCGCCACCGTAGGGCCCGGCGTACGCGGGCTTGTAGCCCTCCGTCGGCATCGTGGAGACCGTGCCCAGATTCGGGTTGAGCGCGATCGGGATGCGGCCGCCGAACCAGGCGCGGCCATCCTTCACGGGGCACGAGAGCGCCCACGGCTCGCCGAACTCCCGCCGGAGCACGCCGAAGTCCCGGAGGATCGCCGTCTTGCCCTCGCCGTGCGGGGTGATCTCGAGCAGCTCCACGACGATCGCGTCGCCCGGCTTGGCGCCGCGAACGCGCACGGGGCCGGCGATGGGCGCGAGCGGGTGGCCGTCGCACGCCGGCGTGAACGGCGTCGGGACGGTCCGGATGTCCTGCACATCGGCGAATGCCCCACGCACCTCGAGGGTGAACGCCTCGCCCGACGCCACCTCGAAGGCCGGCGGCGTGGAGGGGTTGACGTCGAACAGGTACCAGCGCTTGTCCGCGGTCGTCACGCCGTGAGCCTCCTCACGATCTCGTCGAACGCCTTGTCGGCCAGCACCCGTACCTCCTCACGCGTCAGGGGTTGGATGGGATGCGGGACGACGACCGTCCGATAGTCCGTCGCCCCGAGTGCCAGGGCCTGGGCGCGGGCCGCCCCGACGAACTCGGTCGAGACCACCGTCGCGGTCGGGATGCCGTGGTCTTCGAAGAACACGCCGTCGTGCACACTGCACGTGGTGCACGACCCTCAGTCGGCGAGCGCCTCGATCAGGACGTCGGTCCCGCCGACGATCTCCTGGCGGAGCGTGTCGGGTGCGGGCCGCGCGAAGGTCGGCTTCTTCTTCCTCACGATGGCCTTGGGCTTCGCGCGCTCGCGCAGGAGCTCCTCGATCCGGTCGAGGAGGTGGTCGCCCTTCGCCTTCGAGATGTCGAGCAGCGTGACGACCTTGCCGTCGAGGCTCGACGGCCGGCGGGCGGTCTTCCGCGGTTGAGCCACCGGTGCGGTCGGGTCCAGATACTCACTCATGCGCTTCCTCCCGATTGCGGCGTGCGAATGGGCCGAAACACGAGCGCCGAGCCCTTCGAGAAGGTCCAGCCGGGGACGATCGCCGAGAACCGACCCGCCGTCCCACCGGCCACCACGATCTTGATGTTGTCGGGCGACCTGAATTTCGGGATCGGCGTGGAGTCGTGCGCGGGATCCGCGAACTTCCGGAGCACGTGCTCGGGAAGCCCCTCGCCGCCGTCGCGGCCCGGGAGCAGCTCGCGGACCGGGCGCTGGAGGCGGCCCCAGAGCCAGCGGCGAACGTCGGCCTTGCTCCAGCCTGCGTCACCCAGGATCGTCACGTGCTCGGGAGAGAGGACGAGCAGCGTGTCGCCCCAGTGCGTCATCTTGTGGTGGGAGACGACGGCCAGGCTCGCCGCGAGCGTCGCCAGCAGATCCTCCGGCGTCCGGGACCGCGCATCGTAGACGCCGAGGGGCGCGTCGGCGGCGAGAACGGCGACGGTCGAGTCGCCCGGGGCGAACCCGTGCTCGACGGCGAGCGACTCCCAGGGGCTCGCCTCCTCCCGCTCGCCGATGCAGTAGGTGTAGCGGCCCGGGTGGGCGAGCGTGGACATGCTGACCTCGCCCGGCCGCGCGCCGCCGACGTTCACGCAGACGAGGCGGAGCGCGCGTCCGATGGTCGCGTTGGCGCGCCAGCCGGAGCCGAAGACGCCGGCGCCGCAGTTGACGTCGAGCGTGGCGCGGAGGGGGCCGTTGACGATCACGAGCGGGGCGGGGGCGTTCGTCGTCGCCGAGACGCCGTGGAGATCGAACACCTCATCGCACACGGCCTCGACGGCGGCGAGCACCACGGGCAGGTACTCGGGCCGGCACCCGGCCATGACCGCGTTGACCGCGACCTTCTCGACGGTGGCGCGGCCCCAGTTCGGCGGGACGAGCGCGACCAGCTCGTCGTGCCCGCGGCCCGACGCGGCGACCGCACGGTCGACACGAGCGCGGGTCGGCACCACCACGGGCAGGCCGTCTGTGACCCCACGCGCGTAGAGCTCCTCGATGAGGTCAGCGTCAAGCTCGGGGTCGGCCAGCGACATGAGGAGAGGCTAACACAGGAATCCTCCGACACCACGTCAGCGTCGGCATCGGGCCGTCCTAATTCGGGTCGGGGTCGATCAGCGCGGGATCCTCACGGATGGTCACCCAGTCCGTGCGCGCCTTGTCCCACTCCTGGACGATCAGCCCATACGACTCGAACAGCTCGCGGATCCGGACGGCGTCCCAGCCCATGACGTCTTCGAGGATGGGCACCAGAACGCTCAGCGCGCTCTCGCTGACGACCGTCCGTCTGGCGATCCGGGCGATATACTTGGCCTCGGAGACCGCGATGGTGAAGCCGCCGCGGTTGTTGACGTGCAGCATAACGTGGACGTCCGAGTTGCCGTCGCCGACGTAGACCGTGCGATGCGGACTGGTCTGGAGCGTCGCCTCGAGCTCCTCGACGATTGCCACCTTCCCAAAGCCGGCCGGAGCCTTCGCGATCGCGCAGATCTCGCCCGAGGACGGGTCGTAGTCGAACTCCGTCCCGTAAATGTGCTCCGGGGGAACGATCCCCGCGAGCGCGGCCTGCACGACGGCCTTCGGCGCCGCGGAGACCACGAAGAACGAAAAGCGGACCCCCTCGGCGCCGCGAGCGAGAAACTCGACAAAGTGCTTGACGTCCTTCTTCAGGCGCACCCGTTGGCCGGCTTGCACCAGATGCTCCGCACGGACACGGCGGAACTCAGGGTCGTGGCGGAGCAGGTAGGCGAGCTCGGCGCCCTGCTGCACGAGGTGGATGCCGGCGAGTCCCGCGACTTTTTGCGTAAACGCCGGCACGCCAATCAGCTCGCTCAGCACAAGGCCGGAGTCGTTGTAGCTCAAGGTCTGGTCGAAGTCGCAGGCGACGAGGTAGTGCCGGGTGACTGCTGCACTCATAGGCAGACGTGGCCCTCCGCCTCTTTAGATGCGCCGAGGACCCCACTCGTCGCACCGTCACCGTCGGGCCGCAGCGAGGCGCCTCGGGACGCGCTCACGTCCGCTTCGACGACGAGGATGTCCTTGGGCACGCGCTACCCGCGGCAGGCGCGGAAGTTCGCGTAGTCCCCCTGGGCGCTCGACTTGGTGTCGTCGGCGTCGGTGAGCACGGCGATGCCCGCCGGCGTGGGCGTCTCCGACTCGCCGAAGTACTTCTTGTAGTCGGCGAGCGCGTTCGCGCGCTCCTCGACCCAGTCGTCCCGGCCCGGGTCGCCGGCGCGGAGGACGAGTACCTGCGTGAGCCCGTAGTTCGAGTTCAGGTGGGTGCCGACGGGCGCCTTGGCGCTCCAGATGTACTTGACCGCCTTCGGTCCCGTGATGCGCGAGTACGGGACGAGCAGGTAGACGGCGAGCGCGCTGTCGTTGGTCCCCGAGTCGCGCTCGTCGGCGCCTCGCGGGAATTCGCGGGGCCGCCACGACCAGGCGAGGATCGGGTACGCGCCGAGATCCCACTCGACCTGTTTCGCCGCCTGGATGCCGAGCCCGCGCGAGGCCGCGCGCAGGAAGCGGAAGCCCTTCTCCTCGACGACCTTGTAGACGCTCTTGCCCGCGTCCTTTCGCGGCTTCCAGTCCGTCGGGAACTCGCCCACCGTGGCCTTCGCGAAGTCCTCGAGCGTGATGCACCGGGCCGGCGTCGCCGGCCCGGTCGGCGCCGGCGCCTGGGCCACCGCCGAGGCCGGTCCGGCGGTGAGCCACGCCGCCGCGAGCGCCACGCTGCTCGCTCTCATCGCCCCCGCCGCCACCAGTGGTGGACCAGGTTGTCCACGACCTCGCCGAGCTGGCCGATCGTCCGGCACTCGCGGACGAAGTCGCACGCGGGCGTGTAGAGCGGCATGACCGAGTCGCCGATGCCCCACCCCCACTGCCCCTCGGGGTTGAGCCAGATGATCCCTTTCACACGCTCGCGGATGAGCCGGAGGGCCCACGCCTGGGGGTCGTTGTAGTTGTTGCGCGCGTCGCCGAGGATCAGGATCGTCGTCTTGCGGTCGAGCGAGTCGAGCTCGGTCGTGGCGAACCGGTTGAAGGCGTAGCCGAAGTCCGAGCGGCAGTGGTAGTCCACGGGCGCGCCCTTGAGCGCCCACTCGATCGCCCGCTCGACCGGGTAGGTGCCGAACGCCTGCGTCACCTCGGCGATCTCCGACACGAACACGTAGGAGCGCACCCGGCTGAAGCACTCCTGGAGGCTCCACACGAGCTGGAGCATGAAGCGCGAGGCGTTCCGGACCGAGTCCGAGACGTCGCAGATCGTGACGAGCTTGGGCTTCTCACGGTGCCGCCGCTTGAGGAAGAGCTCCATCGGCACGCCGCCGTACTGGAGGCTCTTGCGCGTCGTCCGGCGCGTGTCGATCCGCCCGCGCTGCTCCTGGCGCTGGCGCAGCGCGAGCGCGTCCTTGATCTTGCGCGCGAGGCGCGCGACGACGTTCTTCATCTGAGCGATCTCGTCGGGCGTCAGCGCGAAGAGCGGCTTGTCGGACAGGACCTCGCGCGTCAGCTTCTCGCCCTGGCGGTACGCGCGCCGCTCGAGCTCGCGCTCGACGTGCTGCCGGATCATGCGCTTGAACGCCTCGAGGCGGAGCTCGAGGTAGTTCCGGATGCGCGCGAGCTGGCCCGGGTCGAGGCCGCGCGCCTCCAACAGCTTCATGATCTTCTCGAGGTCGGCCTCGATCGCCGACCAGTCGAAGCGGTCGGAGATCCGCCGCGAGAAGAAGCCCACCTGGAGGAAGTACATGAGGCGCTCGAGCCCGGCGTTCTGGCCCGAGGCGCGGATGGCCATCTCCATCTCGCTCCCGCCGCCGCGCATGAGGAGCTCGGTCAGCTCGTCGAGCTCCATCCCTTCCTCGGCCAGCATCCGGTCGACGAGGTCCTGGACGCGCCGGTCCTCGGGGCCGAGCGCCTTCTGGAGCCCCTCGCCCAGGGCCTCGAGGTCGAGGAAGTAGAGGTCGAAGAGCCGGTCGAACGTCGGCTGGTCCCGGAACTCCTTGATCAGCGTCGCCGCCAGCGTGGATTTGAACGCCTCGCGGTCGACCAGCCCGACCTCGGCGCTCGCGGCGAGCGCGTCGAGCGCCTCGGAGGGTGAGACACGGATCTCCGCGCGGCGGAGGTCGCCGATGAACTCGAGGATCCGCTCGTCCACGATTATTCGGCCAGGACCTTATCCAACGCGCCCTTCACGCGCTCGAGGTCCTTCTCGTGCTTCACCAGCATCGTCAGCGTGGACTCGACGAGCTCCGGCGCGAGCTCCTGCGCGTTCAGGATCACGAGCGAGCGCGCCCAGTCGAGCGACTCGGACACCGACGGGAGTTTCCGGAGGTCCATCGCCCGGATCTTCTGGACGGCGGCGACGACCGCGCCGGCGAGCTTCTCGGGGATCTCGGGGACCTTGAGCCGGATGATCGCCAGCTCGTCGGCGGGCGACGGGAAGTCGATGAACAGGTGCAGGCACCGGCGCTTGAGGCCGTCGGAGAGCTCGCGCGCGTTGTTGGAGGTCAGCACGACGAGCGGGATGTGCTTGGCCGTCACCGTCCCGAGCTCCGGCACGGACACCTGGAAGTCGGAGAGCACCTCGAGCAGGAACGCCTCGAACTCCGGCTCGGCCTTGTCGATCTCGTCGACAAGGAGGACGACCGGCGCCTCCGAGAGGATCGCGGACAGGAGCGGGCGCGGCGACAGGAAGCGGAAGGAGAAGAACGCGTCCTCCTGGCCGGCGATCTTGGCGACCGCGTCGGGCAGGGACGGCGCGTCCGCGATCAGCTCGCCGATGCGCTCGCGCAGGAGCTGGGTGTAGAGGAGCTGCTTGGCGTACTTCCACTCGTAGAGGGCCTTGCCCTCGTCGAGCCCCTCGTAGCACTGGAGGCGGATGAGCCGGCGGCGCGTGACGTCCGACAGCGTCTTGGCGAGCTCGGTCTTGCCGACGCCCGCCGGTCCCTCGACGAGCACGGGACGCCCCATGCGCGCCGCCAGGTAGACGACGGTCGAGATCCGGCGGCTCGCGATGTAGCGCGCATCCCGGAAACGCTGCTGGACGTCCTCCACGGACTCGAACATGCTGGCTCCCTTGGCGCGATGAATTCCGGTTCATTGTAGCAGGCCGGCGCGCCGGTCGGGTCGTCGATTGACTTCTCCTCGCGAGAGGCGGATAGTCGCCTCTCTTGCGACTACCTTGCGACGGAGTGGACACGATGACGCCGCCCGCGATCGACCCCGAGCACTTCCGACGGCTGGGACACGCGCTGGTCGACCTCGTGACGGATCATTTCGCCGGCATCCGGGAGCGCCCGGTGTTCCGCCCGATGCAGCCGGCCGAGCGCGCGACGCTCATGCAGGAGGCGCTCGGGGAGGCTGGCGCTCGCCCCGAAGTCATCATCGAGCGCTTCCGCACCGCCGTCCTCCCGCACGCCATGGGGAACGGCCACCCCCGCTTCTTCGGCTGGGTCAATTCCCCTCCAGCGCCGATCGGGGTCCTGGCCGACTTCCTGGCGGCCGCCATGAACCCGAGCTGTGCGGGCGGGGACCATGCGGCGATCTACGTCGAGCGCGCCGCCGTACGCTGGCTCATGGAGCTGATCGGCTTCCCGACCGAGGGGAGCATGGGGCTCCTCGTGAGCGGGGGCTCGGTGGCCACCCTCACTGGGCTCGCTGCCGCCCGCCACTGGGCCGCCGCCCAGGACGGGTGGAGCGTGCGTAACGAGGGCCTGCAGCATGGACGTCGGCCTTTTGTCCTCTACACGTCGGAGCAGGGCCACAGCTGCATCGAGAAGACGGCGGAGCTCCTGGGGCTGGGCACAGACGCGATCCACGCCGTGCCCGTCGACGAACAGTTCCGCATGCGGGTGCCAGACCTGCGCTCCGCCATCGCCGCCCACCGGGCAGCAGGCAAGCGCCCATTCTGCGTGGCAGCGAGCGCGGGCACCGTGGGCACGGGCGCTATCGATCCGCTGGCCGAGCTTGCCGACCTCTGCGGCGCCGAGCGCCTCTGGCTCCACGTCGACGGCGCCTACGGCGCGGTGGCCGCGGTCGGGGCCGGCCTCGAGCGTGCCGACTCCGTGGCCTTGGATCCGCACAAGTGGCTCTCCGTCCCCGTCGAATGCGGCGCCGTCCTGGTGCGCGACGGCGAGCTCCTTCGGCAGGCCTTCAGCCTGGTGCCCGCCTATCTGCGCACAGAGCCCGACCGTGGCTTCGGCGGGCTGCCGTGGTTTTCCGAGTATGGCGTGCAGCAGACCCGCGGCTTCCGCGCCCTCAAGCTGTGGATGACACTGCAGCACCTGGGGCGCAGCGGTGTGCAAGACCTCGTCGCGCGTCACATGGCCCTCGCCGAGCATCTGGCCCGCCTGGTGGACGCGTCCCCCGACCTCGAGCGGCTCGCCCCGGTCGGGCTCTCCGTCGTCTGCTTCCGCTACGCGCCGGCCCAGCTGCGCGGAGACGACGAGCGGCTCAATGCACTCAACAAGCGAGTGATGGAGACGGTGCAGGCCTCCGGCGCGGCGTTCTTGACCCAGACAACGCTGCGTGGGCGCTTCACCCTGCGCGCGTGCGTGCTGCACTATGCGACGACGGCGGCCGACGTGGCGGCTCTGGTGGACGTGGTGCGGCAGACCGGCGCGAGGCTCTCGGCTGAGCGGTGAGATAGGGGCGTCGCGGGCCGCGGGTACAATGCTCCATGCCCGACGCGGCCCGTTACCATCGCTTGCGGCTCGTCCTGGCGGCAGCCGGGCTCGCCCTCTCGATCGGCTTTCTGGCCGCCCTGCTCCTCACGGGCGCCGCCCACGCGCTCGCCCGCGCCGCGGCTGACGCAACGGCCAGCGCGTGGGGCCAGGTCGCGATCGTCGCGGTCGTCCTGGGGGCGGCGCGTGCCGTCCTCACCTTCCCGCTCGGGTGGATCCGGGGGTGGTGGCTCCCGCGACGCTTCGGCCTCCTCCACCAGAGCCTCCAGGGGTGGCTGGCCGATCGCGCCAAGGCCACGCTCCTCTCGGGCGTGTTTGGGCTCGCGGCGGTCGAGGTCGTTTACGCGCTCCTCGGCGCGACGCCGCTCTGGTGGCTCTGGGCGACGGCCGCGCTCCTCGCCGCCAGCGTGGCGCTCGCCTTCGTCTTCCCCATATGGATCGCCCCGCTCTTCTACCGGCTCACGCCGCTCGCCGACGCGGAGCTCTCCGCGAGGCTCTTGACGCTCGCGCGCCGTGTCGGCGTCCCGGCGGTCGGCGTGTGGGTCGCCGACCAGTCACGGAAGAGCCGCACGGCGAACGCCGCGCTCGTCGGGCTCGGCCGCACGCGACGCATCGTGCTCTTCGACACGCTCACCGCGCGGTTCACCCCCGAGGAGATCGAGTCCGTGCTGGCGCACGAGCTGGGCCACCACCTCCACGGCGACGCGCGTCGCGGCCTCGCCGTGCAGGGCGCGCTGATGCTCGCGAGCTTCTGGCTGGCGGACGCGCTGCTGCGCGCCGGCGCGCCCGCGCTCGGGCTGGCGGGACCCGCCGACCCCGCGGGGATGCCCTGGCTGGCGCTCGTGCTCCTGGCGCTCTCGCTCGTCGCGCTCCCGCTCGGCAACGGCGTCTCGCGCCGGATCGAGCGGCAGGCCGATGACTTCGCCCTGGCCGCGACGGGCAACCCCGGGGCGTTCATCGCCGCGATGGAGCGCCTCGCCGAGCTCAACCTCGCCGAGCGGCGGCCGAGCCGATGGAAAGAATTCGTCCTCTACTCGCATCCGGCGCTCGAGCGGCGGATCGCGCGCGCCAGAGGAGGTCTCGCATGACACGTCGTCGCACCCTCCGCACACTCGTCGAGGCGAAGCAGGGGCTCATCGTGCCCGGCGCTTACGACGGGATCTCCGCGAAGCTCGTGCAGCAGGCGGGCTTTCCCGCCGTCTACATGACCGGCTATGGCACCTCGGCGTCGCGGCTCGGTCTCCCCGACCTCGGCTTCGCCGGGCTCGCCGAGATGGTCGACCACGCGCGGAACCTCGTCGCGGTCCTCGACGTCCCCCTGATCGCCGACGCGGATACGGGCTACGGCAACGCGCTCAACGTCCGCCGCACGGTCCAGATGTACGAGGCGGCCGGCGTCGCCGCGCTCCACATCGAGGACCAGGTCACGCCCAAGCGCTGCGGCCACCTCGCCGGCCACCAGGTCATCCCGCGCGCGGAGTTCGCGGGCAAGATCCGCGCGGCGGTCGAGGCGCGGACGGACCCCGACCTGCTCGTCATCGCGCGCACGGACGCGATCTCGGCCGTGGACCTCGACGAGGCGCTCCGCCGCGGCGAGGCCGCGGCCAAGGCCGGCGCGGACGTGCTCTTCATCGAGGCGCCACGCGACCAGGCGCAGGTCGAGCGCGTCGCGCGGGCCTTCGACACGCCGCTCCTCTACAACTACGCGCCCGGCGGCCGCTCGCCGCTCCTGCCCTTCGCGCGGCTCCGGGAGCTCGGCTTCGCGATCGTGCTGCTGCCGGTGGACACGCTCCTCGTGGCGGTTCAGGCGATGCGTGACTTCCTCACCGCGGCGAAGGCGCGCGACGACGTGCAGGCGCTCAAGGACCGCTACATGCCGTTCCGCGACTTCAACGAGCTGATCGGCGTGAACGCGCAGCTCGCCCTGGCCGAGCGCTACGCGGACGGCGCGCGCTCCGCGACGTAGGCGGCGAGGGCCGCGTCCCACGGGCGGAGGTCGTCCTCGCCGAGCACCGCGAGGTTCGCGTGGGCCAGGACGGAGTACGCCGGGCGCCGCGCGCGCGCCCCGAACTCCGCCGACGTCACCGGAACGACCTCCGCCGCGACGCCCGCCAGCTCGAAGACGCGCCGGGCGACGCCGTGCCAGCTCGTCTGGCCAGCGTTGGTGAGGTGGTAGATCGGGTGAGCCGCCCGCGGGAGCACCCGCCAGATCTTCAGCGCGAGGTCACGCGTGTAGCTCGGGCCGAGCACCTGGTCGGCGACGACGCGGATCGGCTCGCCCCGACGCGCCAGGCGGAGCATGGTCTCGACGAAGTTCGTCCCGCCCTTGCCCGAGCTCTTGGCCAGGCCGAACAGACCGGCGACGCGGAAGATGACGACCCGCTCGCACCGCGCGAGCGCGAGCCGCTCGCCCTCGAGCTTCGACTCGCCGTAGACGTTGAGCGGGTTCGCCGCGTCGGACTCCCGGTAAGGCGCGGATCGGCGGCCGTCGAACACGTAGTCGGTGGAGAAGTGGACGAACGTGGCGCCCAGGGCCTGGCAGGTCGCGGCGAGTGCTTCCACCGCGCGGGCGTTCAGGGCGAAGGCGCTCTCCCGGTCGTCCTCGGCCTGATCCACGCGGTTGTACGCCGCGGTGTTGACGACGCACGTCGGTCGGAGGTCCGCCAGGACCGCGCGGACACGACCGGCATCGAGGACGTCGAGCTCGCGACGGGTGAGGGCGACGACCTCCCCGGGGCGGTCGAACGTCCTGACGAGATCGAACCCGAGCTGGCCGGCGGCGCCGATCACGACGTAGCGCGCGCGGCGGGGTTCGTCAGGAGGCGGGCTTGTCACCTGCTGCGGGTTGCGAGGTTTCGAGGGCGAGGGCCACGAGGTGGTCGAGGTGCTTGAAGTCGAACGGCTTGGGCACATACGCGAAGACGCCGCCGCTCAGTGCCTCGGCGGCGGCCCGGACGTCCTGGTTGCCGGTGATCATGATGACCGGGACCTTGACGCCGAGGCCGCGGATCTGCCTGAGGAGCTCGAGCCCGCTCATCCGGGGCATGTGCATGTCGAGGACGATGAGATCGTACTTCCCGCGCAGGAGCACGATCGTCGCGTCGGCGCCGTCGCGCGCGACGGCGACCTCGTAGGCGTGTCCGTGCTGGAACTGCTTGAAGAACTCCGTCAGCATCTCGACGACCGTACGTTCGTCGTCGACGATCAAGATCCGCTTGGTCACGTTGTTGGTCACGTTGGCAGTATAGCGCGGAGCAAAGCCGGCGGGCGACGCCGGGCGGGCGAGCTTCGCGGGGTCCTGCAAGGAGTCCGTCTTCTGCGCGTCGTGCACCGGGGGAGCACATCGCAATCCTGATACCAAGTCGGGATGGCGCGTAAGTGTTTGTTTCCCGAGTTCTTCCTGGAATCACGTTAGCGCGTGTCGGGCCAGGATGTCCGATCGCCATGTCAGCCATGTCACTCCGCCATGCTCGGGAGTGGGGCGGGCCTTGATTCCGGAGAGCGAGGCGCTTACCATCCCGTCGTCCTATGGCTCCAGAGGCCCGGCCAAGCGTGAAGCTCCTCGCGCTCGCCGCGCTGGTCGCGCTCACCCTGGGCGGCGCGGCGCTCTCGGTGTTCACCGTTGCCGCGGACCAGGTCGCCGTCGTGACCCAGTTCGGCAACCCCGTCCGCGTGGTCACCACCCCCGGGCTCCACCTCAAGTACCCGTACCCGGCCCAGAGCGTGACCGCCTTCGACCGCCGCCTCTTCGTCCTCGTGCCGCCGCCGAGCGAGTTCCTGACGCTGGGCAAGCGGAACGTGGTCGCCTCCGGCGTCATCGTCTGGCGCATCAAGGACGCTCGCCGCTTCATGCAGACGGTCTTCGACCGGAGCGGCGCCGAGTCGCGCCTGAGCGACGTCCTGTTCGCCGAGCTGGGGGCCGCCCTGGGCAGGGCGCCGCTCGGCGCGTTTGTCTCGGTCGTGCCGGGCGAGTACCGGGCTGAGGCGATCCTGGCGGAGGTCGCGCGCCAGGTCCGCACGGTCGCCGGACGCGACTACGGGATCGACGTGGTGGACGTGCAGCTCCGCCGCCTCGACTATCCCGAGGTGAACCGGGTGGCCGTGTTCTCGCGCATGAAGTCCGAGCGGACCCAGGTGAGCATGAGGTACCGCTCCGAGGGCGAGGAGGAGGGACTCAAGATCCGGGCCGCCGCCGAGAAGACGAAGAGCTCCATCCTCGCCGAGGCCTACAAGCTCTCGCAGAAGGCCAAGGGCGAGGGCGAGGCGCGGGCGGCCAGGATCTACGCCGACAGCCTGAATCGCGCGCCTGGGTTCTACCGGTTCGTCCGCGGCTCGGAGGCCGTCAAGAAATCCATCGACAAGGAGACGACGCTCGTGCTGCCCGTGGACGCCGACCTCTTCCGGCTGCTGCTGGACAGCCGCTTCCGCTTCCCCGAGGAGTGAACGGCGCCCGGCCGCACGGACGAAAAGGGGGTGAGAGAGTTCCAGGAAGCAGTGGGCCAACGATGTCCCGCGCGACCCTGAAAGGAGCGACCATGTGCCGCACGCGTAGCCGAATCGGTCTGGCTGTCCGGTGCTTCGCCCTCGCCGTCCTCGTGCTGATGCTCGCGGTGCCGGCATCCGCGAAGACGGTCCGGTACGACCCCCAAGTCGTCTACTACACGTACTGCTTCTCTCACCCGCCGGCGATGCGCATCGCCTCCGGCGACACCGTCATCACCAAGACCCGGGACGCGTCCAACGACGCCTTCAAGCCGACCGATAAGACGATCGCCGCCGGCAACCTCGACCTGTCCCGTGTCAATCCTCAGACGGGGCCGTTCTACGTCGAGGGCGCGGAGCCCGGCGACACGCTCAAGGTGAAGATCGACCGCATCAGCCTCAACCGCGAATGGGGCTGGGGCGGGGCCATCCCGTACTTCGGCGCGCTCGCGCCCGAGTACAAGACGATGATGATCACGCCACCCGTGCAGGACACGCTCTTCGTGTGGCAGCTCGACGCGCGGCGCATGGTCGGCACGCTCCCCATGCCCAAGAGCAAGATCGGCAAGGTCGAGATTCCGCTCCGGCCCTTCTTCGGCACGATCGGCACGGCGCCGTACGGCAAGGAGTGCATCAGCTCTCTCGTGCCGGGCACCCACGGCGCCAACATGGACTTCAACGAGGTAGTGCAGGGCGTCACCATGTGGTTCCCGGTCTTCGAGCGCGGGGCCCTCTTCATGCTCGGCGACGGCCACGCCGCCCAGGGCGACGGCGAGATCATGGGCGCCGCCGTCGAGACCTCGTTCGACGTCCAGTTCACGGTGGAGGTCATCAAGGGCAAGAAGATCAACTGGCCCCGGCTCGAGAATGACCGGTACATCATGTCGATCGGCAGCACTCGCCCGCTCATGGACGCGCTCAGGCTGGCCTGCTCGGACCTGATCGACTGGCTCGCGACCGACCACGGCTACGACAAGACGGAGGCCTACCAGCTCCTCGGCCAGCAGGCCGTGATCAAGGTGGCCAACGTGGTCGACCCGCAGTACTCGGTGGCCTGCGCCCTCGACAAGAAGTATCTGCCCAAATAGGGTGAGCCGAATCGCACCGTCGTTGGTGGGTCGGGGCCCGGTCGTGAGCCGGCCGGGTCCCGACCCGCGACCCCCGCGGAGAATCACGGCGTGATCGCGTTCCTCCTGCAGGTCGCCCTCGAGATCTGGTCGATCCTCCAGGAGGCCTCGGCCTACCTCCTGCTGGGATTCGTCCTCGCCGGCGGCCTCGCCGTCCTCGTGCCCGCGGGCACGCTGATGCGGCTCTTCCGCGCCGGCCGGATCAGGTCCGTGCTCTGGGCGTCCGCGATCGGGACGCCCCTGCCCCTCTGCTCGTGCGGGGTGCTCCCCACCGCGCTCGGGCTCGCGCGGCAGGGCGCCACCCGGGGCGCCACCGTGTCCTTCCTCATCTCGACGCCCGAGACGGGCGTTGACTCGATTGCGCTCAGCTGGGCCCTGTTGGACCCGATCATGACCGTGTTCCGCCCGGTCGCGGCCTTCCTGACCGCGGTCGTGGCCGGCATCGCCACCAACCTGTGGGGCGTCCCGCACGGCGCCGCGGCGGAGGCGGGAGGGCCACCCGCGGCGGAGGCGGCCCCTGGCGCCGAGCTCGGCCCCGACGTCCACCTACCACGCGGAGGTGCCGAGGCCTCGCCCCGGCAGCACGCCGCGCGCCTGCGGCGGGTCTTCACGTACGCCTTCCGGGATCTCCTCGACGAGATGGCGCACTGGCTCGTGTTGGGCATCGTGCTGGCGGCCATCGTGGCCGTGCTCCTACCCGCTTCGCTCATCGAGCGCTATTTGGGCGGCGGGTTCTCGACGATGCTCGCGATGCTCCTGATCGGCATCCCGATCTACACCTGCGCCTCCGCCTCCACACCGATCGCGGCCGCGCTGGTTCTCAAGGGGCTGAACCCGGGGGCGGCGCTCGTGTTCCTCCTCTCGGGCCCCGCCACCAACGTCGGCACCATCGTCGTGCTCCTCAAGTTTCTCGGCCGCCGCGTGGTCGCCATCTACCTCGCCTCCATCGCCGTCGTGAGCCTGCTCGCCGGCTACGCCCTCAACTGGATCTACGCGCGGTGGGAAGTGAACCCGGCGGCCACCTTCGGCAAGGCCGGCGGGTTCGTGCCCGAGCCGGTCAAGATCGCGGCTGCGGTCGTGCTGACCGGCCTCCTGATCTCGAGCCTCTGGCGCACGCCGGTCCCCGAGGAGTGGGGGCGGCTCTCCGACAGGCTCGCAGGTCTCATCGGCTTCCGGCTCACGGCCCGGCGGCTGGGGGTGCCAGCCGCGGCGGCGCTCGTGGTTCTCTACCTCGGCAGCGGCTTCTTCGCGGTGGGTCCCGGTCAGGTCGCGGTGACGACCCGCTTTGGGAGGATCGTGGCCCCGGAGTTGGGCCCCGGGCTCCACTACCGTTGGCCCTGGCCGGTCGGGGAGCACCGCATGATCCAGCGTGACCTCGTGCGGCGGATCGAGGTCGGGTTCAGGACCGAGCCACGACGGGACACGCTCGAGCGTGCGCTCGCGCGGGACCTCACGCTCGCCGGGCCCCGTTTCCCCGTGCCGCCGGCCGGCACGACGGGGTTCTGGTTCCAGAAGGAGCGCGTCCCTGACGAGGCGCTCCTGCTCACCGGCGACGAGAACATCATCGAGATAGGGTTCACCGCTCAGTACCGCGTCCAGGACCCGGTGGCCTTCGCCTACACGGTGGCGGACCCGGAGTCCGTCGTCCGCAACGTCACGATGGCCGCCCTCCGGGCGACCGTCGCCACCATGAAGGTGGACGGGGTCTACTCCACCGAGCGCGGCGCCATCGAGGCCCGGGTGCTTCGCGACGCCCAGGCCCTGCTCGACGCCTACCGCGTCGGCGTACACATGGTCGCGGTGAGCCTGCTCAGCGTCCACGCCCCTGAGGAGGTCCACGGCGCGTTCCGCGACGTGGCGAGCGCCCAGGAGGACAAGGCCCACATCATCGACCGGGCCTCCGCATTCGCCAGCGAGGCGGTGAACCTCGCCGAGGGCGACGCGGCCGCGATGGTGCAGTCGGCGCTCGCCTTCAGGGAGCAGAAGATCCTCGAGGCGGAGGGTGACGCGCTGGCCTTCAGCCTGCGCGAGAAAGAATACCGGCGGGCCCCCGACGTGACCCGCTTTCGCCTCCACCTCGAGACCCTCGAGGAAGCGCTCCCGCCGGCCCAGAAGATCCTCCGGCCGGTGGGCAGGGACGTCAAGGAGTTCGACCTCTGGCTCCTGCAACCGTTCGCGGGGAAGAAGGCGCCGTGATCCCCCGCGCGGTCGCCGCGGCGCTCGGGACGGCGCTCCTGGCCCTCGCCCTGTCCGCCTGCGTCGCCGTCGTCGACGTCACGGAGTACGGCGTCGTCACGCGCTTCGGGCGAGTCGTGCGGGTCGTGACCGAGCCCGGCCTCGTCCTCAAGCTCCCCTTCCCGATCGACCGCGTGACGCGGCTCGACCGCCGGCTGCTGACCTTCAAGCCCGTGACCGCCGAGTACCTGAGCGAGGACAAGAAGAACCTGATCGTCCACAGTCTGGTGACGTGGAGGATCGTCGACCCCGTGCGGTACCTCGCGACCGTCGGCGAGCGCGCCGCCGCCGAGCGCAGGCTGGCCGATCTCGTCCTGGCCAGCATCGGTGGTGTGCTCGGCCGCCACTCGTCAACCGCGCCGATTTCGCTCGACCCTCGGCGGGCCGGGCTCGAGCGGGTGAGTGGGGAGATCCTCGCCGAAGCTCGTGCCGCCGCCCAAGCCGCATACGGCGCCGACATCGTCGACGTCCGGCTCCGCCAGCTGAATCTGCCGGAGCAGAACCGTGCGAACGTCTTCGCCCGAATGCAGGCCGAGCGAGGCAAGATCGCGATGAGCTTCCGTTCCGAGGGCGAGCGGGAGTCGAAGAAGATCGTGGGCGAGGCCGAGCGCGAGAAGGCCCGCATCACGGCCGAGGCCTACCGGGAAGCCGAGCGGACCCGGGCCGAGGGCGACGCCCAGGCCATGCGGATCTATGGGGAGGCCTTCGGCCGGAACCGGCAGTTCTACAAGTTCCTGCGCACGCTCCAGGCCTACGAGAAGATCCTCGACAGCAACACGACCCTCTTCCTGCCCGCTGACGCCGACGTCCTGCGAGTCCTGAAGGACGAGCGCCCGCCCGGCGCGGCACGGTAGCCGATGCGGCTCGAGACCGACGACGTCGAGGCAGTCGCTGGCGCGGCCAGGCCCGGAATCGCCGAGGCGCTACGGCGCCGCCTCGCCGGCGGCCGCGGCCGGCGCTGGATCGCACCGCTCGTCCTCGTCGCGGTCGCGATCTACCTCGGCTCGGGCGTCTTCACCGTCGCCGCCGACGAGCAGGCGGTCGTCCGCCGGTTCGGGCGGGTGACCGCCCGGCTCGGCCCCGGCATCCACTACCGCTTGCCGTGGCCGGTCGACCGCGTCGACGTGCTGAAGACCACCACGGTCATGAAGACCGGCGTCGGCTTCGACCTCCCGGAGGGTGAGGCGCCGACCGTCAGCGGGATGGAGGTGCTCACCGGCGATACCAACATCATCAGCGTGGCTATGACGCTCCAGTACGTCATCCGCAACCCCGCCGCGTTCCTCTTCGACGTCGAGAGCCCGCAGGCGCTCATCGGAAGCGTTGCCGAGAGCGTGCTCACCGAGACCGTGGTCGGCATGCCGGTGGACGAGGTGCTCACGACGGGGCGGCTCGCCGTCCAGGAGCGTGTCAAGGTCCGGACGCAGGAGATCCTCGACCGCTACGGCAGCGGCGTCCTCCTCACCTCGGCCACTATCATGACGATCGCCTTGGACGGCTCGGTGGCCCGGGCCTTCCAGGACGTCGCCAACGCCGGCGCCGACCGGGAGAAGAAGATCAACGACTCCCGGTCCTACGCCAACACGCTCTTGCCCAAGGCGCGCGGCGAGGCGCGCTCGATGGTCCTGGCCGCCCAGAGCTACAAGGAGCAGCGGGTCGCGGAGGCGATCGGCAACACCACGCGCTTTCTCGAGCTGCTGGTCGAGTACCGCAAGGCGCCGGACATCACTCGGAGCCGGCTCTACCTCGAGGCGGTGGAGAAGATCCTGCCCAGGGTCAGGAAGTTCGTGATCGACTCTCGCCAGGGCCAGCACCCCGTGAACCTGCGCTTCGGCCCGCCCCAGCCCTGAAACGCCGCAGACGCCAGAGCCAGCGAATCGGCGCGTGCGCCCATGGGGACATCCGTGTAGGCGCAATCGGGGGAACACCCGATTGACCTGACGAACGGGGGAGGCCTAGCGTGTCTGGGACGCGTGAAGCTCCTGAAAAAGGAGACGCCCTTGGAACGGACCAGGCTTTTCCTCGCCGCGCTCCTTCTCGGGGCAGTCCTCGCGGCCAACCCGCAACCCGCGAGCGGACAACAAGCCGGTGCGACACCCTACTACCTGTACGACCGCGGCGATGGCATCCCCACGTCGCTGTTGGGCACCTACGTGCGGAAGAACGAACTTCTCTTCTACTCGTTTTATGAATACACGCGGGATTCAACCTCGGAATACAAGCCGAGCGAGCTCGGCTTCAGCGGAAACCAGGATTTTTTCGGCAAACGGGAGGACCACGAGTTCCTCCTGTTCTTCGCCTACGGGTTCACCGACTCGCTCGCGGTGGAGTTTGAATCGGCTGTCTACACCGTCGCGACGCTGAAAAAGGCGAGCAACGATTCCTCCAACATGCCCAACCGTCTGCGAGAAGACGGGCTCGGCGATACCGAGGCGCAGATTCGCTGGCGGTGGATGCAGGAGACGAATTACCTGCCCGAGGGGGTCTTCTTCTTCAAGACCGTCTTCCCCTTGCAGGAGAACAAGAAACTGATCGGCACCCAAGAGTGGGAACTCTCGCCGGGGCTCGTCTTCACCAAGGGCTTCCCCTTCGGAACGCTGGCGGGCAGGTTCTCGTTCCTCTACACGACCGGGGAGCAAAACTTCGAGTTCAGCGAGTACGGGGTGGAATACATCAAGCGCCTCTCCCCCAACTGGCGCGTCGCCCTCGCGTTCGAGGGCGAGCAGGACGAACAAGCGATCATCGGCGAGGTGCAGTACGCGTTGAGCAAGAACGTCATGCTCAAAGTCAACTGCGGATTCGGCCTGACCAAGAAGGCGCCCGACTTCGCGCCGGAGATCGGTATCCTGTTCTCCTTCTGAAGTGATTGTTCTTGCGGCACCTCCTCAGGAACTCTTCAGGGAGTGAGCGCGCCTCCAAACGCGGCGCCCATGGAGAAACAGAGGAGAATCAACGACCACTCTGCCAGGCTCGTCGTCATCATAATGGCACGGAGAGCGTCAGTCAGTTTACCCCGCACACAAGGAGAGAGCCCTGATGGTTACGTCAGACGACCGCTGCAGCGATGAGAACCGGCCGCGCTCTGGTCTCAATCGTCGCGAATTTCTTCCCTTCCTCGGCGCGGCCACCCTCGTGACTGTCGCGCCTCGCGCGCTGGCCGCTGCGCCCTCCCGGGGAAGCCACTCGGGCGACGACGACCGGGCCGAGGACCGGTTCGTCTACGTCGGCACCTACACGGCTCCAGGCATCGCGCCCGGCGGACACGTGCCGAGCACGGCTGTCGGCATCTACGTATTCAGGATGAATGGGGACGACGGCGGGCTGACGCCCATCGAGGTGGTGACGACCGACAATCCATCGTTCCTGGCGCTCGATCCGTCGTTGACGCATCTCTACTCCACCAACGAGAACGGCGCCGATGGACACAACGTGCCCCTCGGGCGCGTGAGCGCCTATGCCATCGACAAGCGGAGCGGGACGCTGAGCTTGCTCAACACTGCACTGACCAACGGAACCTTCCCCGCTCATCTGAGCGTGCACCCGTCCGGGAAGTACCTGCTCGGCTCGAACTACGGGACCGGCAACTTTCCGATCTATCGAATCCTGGCCGATGGTTCGATCGGCGCGAGGACCGACGACTTCCACGACGCAGGGAACGGGACCGGACCCAATCCAGACCGCCAGGAAGGGCCACACGCCCACCAAATCCTCACCGATCTCGATGCGCGTCACGTGTTCGGCGTCGACCTGGGCGCCGACAAGGTCATGGCGTGGAACCTTGACCTGGACACAGGCAGGCTGAGCCCGAACACCGTGCCGTCGGCGCCGGTCGCCTCGGGCTCCGGGTGCCGCCACATGGCCTTCCACCAGAGCCGGGAGTTCGCGTACGTGCTCGACGAGCTGGTCTCGTCCATCACCGCCTTCCATTACGATCCGACGCGCGGGGCGTTCATCTGGCTGCAGACCATCTCGACCCTGCCGGCGGGTTTCACCGGCTTCAACACCACCGCGGAGATCCGCATCCATCCGAACGGGCACTTCCTCTACAACACGAACCGCGGCCACAACAGCGTCGCCATGTTCCGGATCGACCCGGACACGGGCAGGCTCAACGTGATCGGTTGGGAATCGACGCGCGGGGACTGGCCGCGCGGCATGAACATCGACCCCTCGGGGACCTTCCTCTACGCGGCCAATCAGAACTCCGACACGATCGTGATTTTCAGGCTTGATCGGTCGAACGGCACGCTCCACGCTACCGGTGAAGTCGTCCACACCCCAACGCCGGTCGACGTCGAATTCGGCCCACAGGCGTAGCGTCGGCCGAATCAATGGTGCGCCCGGCAGGGATCGAACCTGCGACCTTCGGATTCGAAGTGCGTCACGCCCGTGTGCGACCGATGACGACCTGCCGTGCCCCAAGACGTTATATCACCGACTTACAGCGAGGGCCGCCGCGACCGGATAGGACGGGCGCGGCCTGATTGTGATGCAGAACCGGCACCAAAACCGGCACCGTGGCCTCTGGCCAGGCGTCTGGCCATAGGATACTGGCCCGCCTCATGACTCCGCCCGTTCGCTCTCGTATCGGGCTTTGACGCGGCATCCAAGTTTTTGTATATTGTGTCATGGCCGAAAAGCCGCTGATCTGGCTCGGGGACTCCCGAGACAAGATCAGGGGCTTTCCAGACGCCGCCCGGCAGATTGCCGGATTCCAGCTCTGGCGAGTGCAGCGCGGCCTGGAGCCGAACGATTGGAAGCCGATGCCGAGCGTCGGGCCGGGCGTCCAGGAGATCCGCATCCACACTGGCGCAGAGCACCGCGTCTTCTACATCGCCAAGTTTGCCGAGGCGGTCTACGTTCTTCACGCCTTCGAGAAGCGGATGCGGCGGACACGGCAGAATGACCTCGATCTCGCCCGGCATCGCTTGGGCCTGCTACTCAAGCAGCGAGCGCGCTGAAAGGGACAGGTGATCCGTGAGGAAAGTGAAGCTGACCCGGTCGACTGGTAACGTGTTCCGCGACCTTGGTTTCCCGCCTGACGAGGCTCTGCACCTCAAGGTCCGCTCAGAACTGATGATGAGCCTCCAGAAGGCGATTGCGGCGCGCGGGCTGAAGCAGAGCGAGGCTGCCGAGCTTCTCGGCGTCACTCAGCCTCGTGTCAGCGACCTCCTGCGCGGTCGAATCGACCTCTTCAGCATCGACACCTTGATCGACATGCTCGCCAAGCTCGGGATCCGCGCCAAGGTCGTCCTTCAACCCTCTCGGCGGCGTGCCGGAGTCGCCTAAGGCTGGCGGTCAGCAGCCGGGGGCTCCGCCCGAACTTGATTGCTGTGTGCGTAGCGGCTGTCCCGCGATCAACGGCCCCGTGGGGCGGGGAGTCCCTCCCCTCCGAGGCCTCCCTCAGAATCGGTCGCGGGCGGAAGTCCGCACTCTAAGAGCCGCAACTTCGGCGTGTGGCGCCGCCGCTCGAACCGCGATCAGTCCGACACGGCCTTCCCTCTTATGAGCGCGTCTAAAGATCGAGGCCTTGACAGACCCCCGAATTCACATCGGGCGCTTCCGGCGGACCGGGAGCGCCCGACGCGTCTACGTCTGGCGCCTGCGGATTGCTGTGGTGAGTCGCAAACGCCCCGCTTCCGCCGGCTACCAGTGCGGCGAGATGTCAACCGCCGGGTTGTTCGTCAGCCTCGTTTGGGCCGTGCCATCGCCGTTCATGACGTAGATCTCAAAGTTGCCATCCCGCCTCGTCGCGAAGACGATCATGCCGCTTGGCCCCCACGCCGGCTCGGCGTCGATCGCGGCGTCATTCGTTAGACGCTCCACTCCTGTGCCGTTCGCATTCATCACGTAAACGTCGCCGTTTCCGCTCCGACCGCTCCCGAACGCGATCTTGCTCCCGTCCGGTGACCAGGACGGGGAGGCATCGATCGCCGGGTGAGACGGGCAAAACCCAGGAGGTGAGGGATGGCGAAGGGGCGGAAGGTACGAGGGGTGTTCTGGCGGCACGGCGAATGGTGGATACGGTGGGCCTGCACGCTGGGGCATGACCACCGCACGCCGAGCGGCGACTCGAAGACCGCTGCGGCTGAGGAGCACAAGGCGAGGCGGGCGGAAGTCCGTCAGGCGCGGAAGGCCGGGCGTGAGTCCTGTCCGCGCTTGCTCCGCCGTGACCGGCCGGTGCTTTTCGAGGAGATTCTCGACGACTACACGCAGTACAGCGAGCGCACGAAACGGTCTCACAACAACGACCACGCCAAGGCCGAATGCTTCCAGGCACTCTTCCGCAACCGGATGGCGGTCGACATCACGCCGAGGGAGATCGAGGACTTCCGCGCCTCGTTCGGCGATGGACGAGCCATCGCCACGGTCAACCACTACTTGAAGTTTGTGAAGGCGGTGTTCAACCGCGCGATCCGTCAGGGCCGGCTCACCAACAATCCAGTGACCCCAATCAAGCTCGCGCGAGAGCACAACGCCCGCAATCGCTGCCTGAGCCCCGAGGAGGAGGCACGCCTTCTCGACGCCGTACCTGCGTGGATGCGCCCGCTCATCACCGTCGCGCTCCACACCGGGATGCGGTTGGGCGAGCTGCGCGCGCTCCAGTGGGAAGACGTGGACGAGAAGACCGGCAGCATCCGGATTCGCCGCGACAAGGCTGGCGACGGCCGATGGGTGGCGATGAACAGCGTCGTTCGAGAGGCGCTCCATACGATCAAGCGCGAGCGCAAGGTCCTCGGCCCGTTCGTGTTCTGCTCGCCCGAGGGGAAGTACCTGCACAACTTCGAGCGGTACTGGCGGCCGGCCGTCACGGCGGCGAGGATCCCCAACTTCCGCTTCCACGACCTCCGCCACACGTTCGCCAGCCGCTTGGCGATGACCCCCGGGGTCGACCTCTACACGGTCCAGCGCGCCGGCGGCTGGAAGACACCGATTATGGTGCAGCGGTACGCTCACCTGAGTCCTGATCATATTCGCGCCGCGGTCGAGAAACTCGCCCAAGGCACATCGAGCGCCGCAACCGGCACCAAAACCGGCACCGCTGAGGCATAGCGTGCGAGGCATGCGCGTTCAAGTGCTTGAAAGAACATGGTGCGCCCGGCAGGGATCGAACCTGCGACCTTCGGATTCGAAGTCGAGGGCCGGTGATGAGCCGGCCCTCTCCTCTTTCCGCGATCTTCCGTGTAACCGCGCGACCCGTCTACGCGTTCGCTGGCTGATCGCTCGCGACATACACGTACTCAGCCGACTTACGCGCATTCAACTTCGCACGGTTTTCGGAGTCGGATAGCGCAAAACAACGCACGCGATCGGGCGCCGCGTGTCTACCCGAGTTTGCTCGTTCCAAGCTTGACGTCCCTGCCTGCAATGTCCTTAGATCCGCCAGTGTCGCGAATCGCAGCTCGCACCTTCCGCTCGACGTCCGGCGGGATCACAGCCATACCGTGAGCGCTCTTGGCGTGGTCAGCGGCCTTCTTCATCACCTCGGCCTCGTCCCTGCCTTCGGCCACGAAGCTGCAGCCCCGCATCTTCGGGTCAACATCAGCGCACTTCAGTTGCTTCGCCATGTCGTCCCTCCTTACGCAGAGTCACCTTCACTTCAATCATCGCGCATGGACGCGCCGGAGCCCAGGCCTATTTCTGGATACGTCCTAACAGGCGATGCTCGCTGTCAGCCGGAATTCTTCGCTCCGCCAGGTCCTCTCATTAGATTAGTGGAGAGAGCAACCGCACTTTGTCTCACGTGCCGGAGTTTCTCTCGGTCGGGAGGGAGACTACTCGCTCGTCATTTCTTCCCGACGCTCTGGCGGCGCTGTCGTCGGCTCGATGTCGTGCTCCTCCAACCATTCGCGCATCGCCTTCCGCACGCGCTCGTCGTGGAACCGGAACCATCGCTCGCGCTCCGTAGGGTACTCCGCCAGCACGTCCTTGAACCGTCGGAAGGCGCCGCGGCCGTCGAGCGCGATCTCCAAACGATCGCGCAGACGCGTGTTGGTCACCGACGCCGCGAACTCCGTCATCCAGCCGTACTCCATGGACGCCTCGAGTCGCTCGATTCGCACGAGGGAGCCTTCCGCGAGTCCCGCGGTCGCTTCGTCCTCGGAGAGTTCGAAATCCTCAGCGCCATCCGTGAACGCGGATAGCCGGTACTGTCGCACCTCGCCGCTGCGCAGATCCAGAAAGTATTCCAGCTCGTCACTGCGCCAGGTCAGCGCCATCTTGAGATCGTCCCAGTTGACGGGGACCCGCCTTCGCCGGATCTGTTCCGGTTCCTCACGCATGCTCGCCGCTCCTGAGAGTCTTACGCCCCATTGTGTCAAGGCAGCTCACGCATCACCGACCCATCGAGCGTCGGCGGCTGGTGCCTATTCCGGTCGCTCCAGGCCGAGTTCGGCCCAGATGGGTGTGAAGTCGAACGTGCGCATGAGCCGCCGGCGCAGAGAGGCTTGAGAGAAGCAGCCGGGATCATGCCGGGCGGCTCCATGCGCCGGTTAGGCGGAACTCGCGGCTCCCGGCGCGCGCCACTTCCTGTGCACTGGGCGCATCTGTGGCGTTAGTACGTTCTCCCATCGCGTATGCATGACCCGATCGATCCACAGTTCAAACAGAACTTCAGACGCGTTTGCCATGTGTTTCGCGTCTCGAAACACTGCGCCACGGACCGCCGGATTTTCAACCAAGATGGCTTTGCCTGCGACGTAGAACTCGTCGCTTCCAGGCTTCGGCTGCGAGAACGTCTGAAGAGCGTACCTGCCATCCCGCAGCAAGTCGTGGCGCTTCGGTGAAGCGGGTGTAATGAGGACAAAGAGACGGTCGTCGGAAAGGACGGGGCACAGCGGGTGGAGGCGCGGGGCACCGTCCTTGCGCACGGTCGCCAGAAAGGCCAGCCCTACGCCAGACTTATGAAGGAGAAGCGAGCGGCCCGTTTCGGCCAGGTCGCGCTCGGCAGCGGCGAACTCCTTCCACGTCACCATTTCATCACCTACGCCTCTATCCGTGACGGCACTACTTTCTCCGTGGACAACCGAGGGCCTGATAAGGGTCCGACGGATCTCGTGCTTCCGATGAACGTCGAGCGGCTTCGTCTTCTGCTGACGGGTCGCTCGACCTCTGGCGTCCGGCCACGGACGACGAAGACCCATGGGAACTGAGGAACCGTTCGCAAAGATCTCCATTAGAGAGTAGCTCAAAGGCGAGCTTCCAAAGGAAGGCGGATGCGTCTGCGGCCTTCTCAGGTCTTGCGATGAGCTCGAGGATCTTAGAGCGAAATGTTGCCGAGGTAAGCTGCTTCCCGGTGCCGCCAAACCAGCTGGTGTCTTCATGAGACTTGCCATCGAGTCGCAGGACGTGAGTCTCCCCGTCCCAATCGATCTCGATCGACTCGCAGCGAGTTTGCTTGATAGAGATGTAGACTCGCCCGTCCTCACTTTGTTTGACGTAGCGGCCAGACAGATCAGGGCACGTGCTTTGAAGAGTCGACGCTTGCTGTAGTAACAGCAGAAAACCCATCAGTATCGTCATGGTCGGCCTAACGCTCACGTTGACCTGCGGCCACCGAGCGAGCCCCGGCGAGGGAGGTGGGCCGTCGGGTCCAACGTGATGTTAGGCCGATCGGAGTTCTTCTTTGGCACGGTTAACGAGGGAGAGCACCGCCGCCGAAAAGTCCTGGGGCGCTTCCTGGGGCAAGTTGTGGCCCGCCAGCGGAATCACTCGGCGCTCATATGCGGCTGTGAAGAACCGATGGTGGCGCTCGGAGCTAGCTACCGGCGTGACTCCGTTATCACCTCCGTGCAGCACGATCGTCGGCACGGCAATCGGCGGTCGCTGGGTCAACCGGCGTTCGGTAACCTCGGTCGCCGGGTCTCCGGGCACCAGCGAAAAGCGATGCCGATAGGAATGAATCACCACAGCGACGAAGTCCGGGTTGTTGAAAGAACCAGCAGTGCGTTCATAGGTCGCCTCATCGAAATGCCAGTTCGGGGACCAAAGCCGCCACAGAAGTTTGCAAAACTCGTAGCGATTCTGTTCCAGACCGGCCCGCCCACGCTCGCCATGGAAGTAGTACTGGTACCACAGTTGAAACTCTCTCTCCGGCGCTTGTGGCTCGATATAGCCGGGAATGTACTGAATGTTGTAACCGCCCCCTGATACCAGCCCCCTTACCCGCTCAGGCCACAGCGCAGCGACGATACAAGCAGCACGACCTCCCCAGTCGTAGCCCGCCAGCACACCCCTCTGAATTTGGAGCGCATCCATGAAGGCCACGAGATCGTGGGCCAGCACCGCCTGCTGTCCCGAGCGCGGCGTATCGAGAGACAAGAAGCGCGTGGGCCCGTACCCGCGCAGGAAGGGTGCAATAACGTGACACCCCGCCGAAACAAGAAGAGGCGTGACCTCATCGTAGGCGTGAACGTCATAGGGGAAACCGTGCAGAAGCAAAACTGGTGTGCCGCTCGCGGCACCACTCTCTTCATAGGCGACGCTGAGGACACCCGCCTCGACCCGCTTCAGCGTGACCTCCCTCCTTTATGACAATCGTGGAGCCAGTCGGGCTGAGCTTTGGACCTAACGATCACGCTGAGCGGCGCGCGAAGCATCGGGTGTATGTGCAAGTTAGCCGACCCGCTGTCAGCATGACTTTGTCTCCATGTTTCCTGGCAGATCCTCAGCACTTCACCGGATATGTGAGCACCAAGCGATCTGCCGAGTACACCTTCGTGTCATCGAAGCATCCTACAATCCGTGGGAGCGGGTCTTCGATGGCGTTGATGTTACGCCCTCTCTGCAGCTCCAGGTGCACATGCTCAAAGCCAGGCCACGCGCGCTGCCCCGACGTGCCGACCGCGCCGATCCGTTGGCCACGCTTGACATTCTCCCCGACCCGTACGGCGATCTCGGAGAAGTGGCAATAGACCGTTCGGAGGCCGTATGGATCATGGTCGATAACGACGATCAGCCCGCACAAGTCTCGGTTGTCACGCGCGACGGTGACGCGGCCGTCGGCCGCCGCCAGCACATCCGCGCCCATCCTGCCTGCGACGTCGACGCCGCGATGGGGACTCATCCGCGGATAGCCCTCTGAGCCCAGCCAGTCGCCAAAGCCCGTGTGGATTCGCGGGGTGCCGTCGCCTGAGGGGGTCACCGCACACACAAGATGCGTCAGGGGCAGAAGCACGAGAAACACCAGCGCAACGACATTGACGACGACAGAGAAGAAGCGCAGGTGCCCTTCCACGCGGCGACGCCGCACGAACTGAACGAGCGAGTTCACGAACGACAACACGATCAGCGCGGCACCAGCGGCGGCCACGGTCGGAAAGGTAAATCGAGGAACCCGCTGGGCTATCCACGGCGTGGAGGCGCCCGCGAACACCAATACGACCGTCGGCGAGACGAACCAAAGGATCTGGCGGGCGCTGAGGCAGCCCGGCGTTCTGGATTCTCTCACGGCGGCTCAACGCTCAGCATCAGCCGCGCGCGTTAGCGCGTCGGTTGAAGGCTGATGTTCGGCGACGCTGCACGAGGAGAAGTGGCCTCCTGCCGAGGCCAGACAAGCGTGACGCTACTACCAATGGCCATGCCGAGCCAGCGGTTCTCAGCATCCGAAAGCTCCTGACATACGCGACGCACCTCTGGCTGTGTGGGGAGCTCGCGCGATGGGTGAGCCGGCCTCCATATCCCACTGAGCAGAGCGCGAGCCGCTGCCCAGTCGCGATCAAGCCGACGCTGGTAGATCTCTACCAGGCTGCCTACGACTGCCTCGGCCTCGGTGACCCGCGAACTGACGCCCTTCATGACCTGTCGCGAAAGCTCCTCTACGCGCGCGGCCCGCTTTCGCGGAAGAACCTCCACGCCTGCGAATACGGCACCAGCGGCGATGGAGCCCCAGAACCCCCACAGGAGCCCTAGAGTGCGCTCGACGACGAAGTGCGCCAAGTCGTGAGGGAGTCTGTGAAGGGGTGCGTAACTCGGAAGCTCAAGCGTAACGCCATCGTCGCGTCGCACGAGCGTCGTGGACCGCCCCTCCGCGGTTCGTGTCATGACGATTTCCATACTGCACCTCTGACGTTCGCCGAACGCTACCTATCAGCCGCGGCGCGCCCTGCGCGCCGGCGGCTGCATGCGCTTGTTCGGCGGACTGCCGGCAACCGTGTCCACCCTTCTCAGGCGGCAACCTCTACGGTTGCGTAAAAGTCGACCTGTCGCGATGTCCTGCCCGGCACTACAGTTCGCCGGCGTGGGCGCGGAGGACGAACACCGTCAGCCCGCATTCCACGGAGATGAAGTTGAATCGCCGCCTGAATGCGCTGGAGGGTTGAGTCGATCGTCTTGCCCGTAGCGACGCATCCTGGCAAATCAGGAACGGAAGCGCCCCAATCGCTGTCAGGGTCCTTGTTGATGCGCACGAGGTACCGCAGCCTTTTCACGGTCTGTCTCCTTTAAGCCCCGCCTGGCGCCTGACGGATGCCAGCGTCCCCTTCGGCATGTCGTCTCCAAGCTGGCCGCTGACAGTCACACGGCCCGGCTTGGTCGGGTGCTTGAACTGACGATGGCTACCTCTTGTAACCACCAGCGTCCAGCCATCGTCTTGCAGCATCCGAATCACTTCACGAACCTTCACCCGGTTACATTATCAAATGCACAATCCTCGGCCCCTATTCGGTGCCGTCGAACGCTGGCAGTGAGCGGCCGCGGCGAGCGAATGCGAGCCAGCGGTCCGCTCGAGTGCCGGGTTAGATGTCTCGTTCGAATGCACCGCCACGTCCCAATACGGCGCGGAAGAGGTTGCCATACCCAGGATGAGCAAGTGGTAGAGCCAATGCGTGAGCAAGGTTCACCCAGCGCAGCTCAGAATGCTCGGCCCCAAGCAACCGGGGCTCACCTCCGCCCCAGGATGTCACGACGAACACGTGATACCTGGCGTCTCCGTGTTCGGCAGGCTGCGGCTCCTCCAAGACGGCGATCTCCTCGAACACGTGCGCCTTGACGCCAATCTCTTCCTCAAGTTCGCGAACGAGGGCATCGGCAGGTGCTTCGCCTCCTTCGCAGTGTCCACCGATGATGTCCCACACACCGGGGTAAAACTTCCGGTCTCCCGAGCGCCTAGCCAAAAGGATCTGGCCTCCCCGAACCAGCAGGCCGCCAGCACAGATCCTCGTGGTGCCTGCCGACGTCATAGCTCTCGTCGCTTGTACATCTCACACTCCGGCTCAGCGGCGGTGCGCAGCGCCGTCCGCCACAACCGGTTGTTAGACCGCTTCATTTTAGGTAGTCGCCACTAGCAGTTCCTCTGAATTATTTGGCGGACGAAGGCCATCTGTCCTGCCCGCGAAGTAGCGTTGGGCAAGCGTAGCTGCCGATACGTGCTGGACCTCTCTAAAGCCGGCATTGCGAGCCAGTGTCAGCATCTCTGTCGGCGTGAAGAAGCTGATGAAGGGCGTGCCGTTTGCTCGCGCCCCCGCCACCGCTCGCTCAATCCCGGGACGCACCTCGGGGTCCGCAAGCTCGATCGGAAGCATGAACGACATGGCGAGCGTGGAGCCCGGAGAGAGCGTCGCGACCTGGCGCAGCGTCGCCGCAATCGCGTTCTTGGTCAGGTACATGCTGACACCGGTGGACGCCACGACCGCCGGCCGCCCGGAGTCGAAGCCCGTCGCTGCCAGCTGCTCCCGCCACGCGTCGCCTGCCTCGAAGTCGACTGGCACGAGCCGCAGGAACGACGGGATACCGAGGCCGAGGTCGACGAGGCGCTGGCGCTTCCACGCCTGAGGGCCGGGCGGATCGATCTCGAACACGAGCAGACGGGAGGCAAGCTCCGGCCGACGCTGGGCGAAGGTGTCCAGCCCCGCTCCGAGGATGACGTACTGTCCGACGCCATGGGCAACTTGTTCCGCGACGAGATCTTCAATGAAGCGGGCGCGGGCCACGATGGAGGCGCGGAAGGGCCGCGTGAACGGGCTCATGTCCGGGCGGCTGCGCCATCCGTCGTCTGGAGCCGCCAGCTTCAAGCCGACTTCGTCTTCGAGCACGTGCGGCGGCGAATCGACTTCTACGTGCAGCGCCCGCCACAAGGCGACCCGCACCGCCGTGTTGTCTGGCGCCGCCACTTGCTTATCATGCATGACTCTCTCTGTTGGTTTCGGCTGTTGTCGGTCTAACATCGGACTGACCCGCGGCGCGATCGGGTCACCCGCGGCGTCGGGGTCAAGTCCGTGTTAGACGGCATTCGTTCGTACGAGCATCATAAGCCCGGACGCCCAGGCCAACTTCGTGGCAACAAATCCGGGTCGGGTTTCCAGCTCCGTGATCAGCGCCGGAACCTTTGGTGCGTGCCCCTCCGGCCATGACGCCTGCGGTAGTAAGGTCGTCGATAAAATAGATACCGCCGACTTTCGGGAGCGAAAGCGCAAGGTCCACGTGCGTGAACTTGCCGGGCCACGTGTCAGCGTAGATGAAGTCGAAGTGCAACGGTGCTGACTGGGCGAGGAACGCCTCACCGTCTGCGAGATGGAACGTGACGCGCGGGTCGTGCCCGAGATGGCGCCGAGCCACCTCCAACACCTTGGCGTCGTTTTCGACCGAGTCGAGCCGGGAACGCTCGTCCATGCCGGCGAGGAGCCAAGCCGTACCGACGCCAGTACCGGTCCCGAGTTCCAGAAATCTGCCGCTCGGCTTGGATGCGGCGAGGGTGCGAAGCAGCGAGCCGGTCTGCGGCTCAGAAGCCATTGTGAACCCCAACTGCCGGGTGTCGCGGCGAATCGTATCGACCACTGCCGGAACCTGCCTGATTTCAAGATCATCCATCTGGAGAATGTCCTATACCACCTCACCGCGCACGTTGCGCGGCGCCGCCGAGCAAAGGCGAGCCAGCGGTGTTAGGGGGCCATTTAGACCCAGACTCCGTCAGCGGCTGTCTTTGGGCCACCGGCATCACCCGTGTTGATTGTTCCAGCACTCTCAACAAGCATGATTTTGCACTCTCCAGCCGCCCAGGGCTTGTGCTCGACTCCTCGCGGGATAACGAACAGTTCTCCGGGTCGGAGGTTAACCTCGCCATCCCGGAGGTGGATCTTCATCTCCCCACCGATGACGATGAAGACTTCGTCGGTGTCAGCGTGACTGTGCCAGACAAACTCGCCCTGAATCTTCACGAGTTTGAAGTGATAGTCGTTCATTTGGGCGATGATCTTCGGCGCCCAGTGGTCAGAGAACTTCGAGAACTTCTCGGCAAAGTTGATTGGCCGTCGATCCATTCCCCGTCTCCCTCTGGACGGCTAACGTGCCGCTCAGCTGCGGGGGCGAGCAGCGCGAGCCCCGGTCAGCTGAAGCGTGCGGTTAGAAGGCCCTGGGTTGGGTGCGTACCTGTCGTCAGTCGGCAAGGGCGCGCTCGATTTCGTCCAGATGCTGACGGCGATGGGTCGCACGAACAAGAGTCCGCGGACGCACCGCGAGGATTGCCTGGGCCAATGCCTCGCGCAGGCTCTCAGCCTTGCTGTCCGCCGCCTCGGCCGCCGCGATCACCTCGTACCTGATCTGGGCTGGCGCAATAGCCTGCCACCAGGGCAGCATGCCGTCGTTGATTCCGTTGACGAAGCTCTCGACTGGCGGCACCCTCACCACACCCGTGCGCTCCCACTCCTCGAACTTGGCGAGCCAGAGCCTGTCCCAGAAGGCCAAGTGTGCCAGACCAACGCCGACCGTCCACCCATGGCCGATGGAGCGAGCGATCGTGGCATCCCTCAGCCCGGCTACGAAGGCCTTCAGTCTGGTGCGCTCAGCATCGTTTTCTGTCGCGTACGGTCGGCCCATGGGTACCTCCTCGACTCTTGTCCTTCTAACGAGTCTGTAGAAAAACCAGGTTTGCGAAGCCTGCCATCGCCAGAATCGCCCTAGTGTCGGCGGTCTTTATCGAGGGAGGCGAGGGGTGCCGACAGCCGATCTCTCAGCATCGCCTGCGGCCGTT